>Ga0265294_10008546_pt1 | contig 11927 bp, 7 predicted proteins | sample MunlanPumphouse3_FD_192504 | JGI IMG/M metagenome (GOLD analysis project Ga0265294, IMG submission 192504) | Groundwater microbial communities from a municipal landfill in Southern Ontario, Canada - Pumphouse #3 | ecosystem: Environmental > Aquatic > Deep subsurface > Groundwater | place... | reverse complement strand
CCAACAGTAAGCAGGCTCTCTTGAATATGAATTGGATTGATTATGAAATTGAAGTGATTTCCCATTATTTAATTTTGTTACTCTTAAATTTTCTTTCATCCAAAATTGTGAACCAATTTGAACAGTCGCATAAGTATTACCATCAATATCTCTTATAAACCGATCCCCTTTATAATATACTTCCTCTGATATTACTTGTCCGGTTTTACTCGTAATAGTCCACAATCCATCCTTTTGGCCGTTTTTAAAGATGCCAATAACTTCTTCTCCATTTTTGTATATCTCGTGAACAGTTTCATAATAATCACCGTTCTTAAATATCCTTTCTAAAATTATTCTTTCCTTAATAAGACTTCCATTGGTATATGACCTTTCACGTTCTATCTCTCCGTTTTCAGTATAGAAATTATATGTCCCATCAGCAATAATATTCTCAGAATAGTAAATTGAATCCTTTAGAGCGCCATTGCTATACCACTCTTTAGATACACCATTTTTCTTATTCTGTTGATAAATAACCTCTTGTTGAATCAAGCCGTTCTCAAACCAGAATGACTCCTTTCCATCTTTCTCACCAGCAACAAAACGCGTTTCCGATCGCTTTGTGCCATTTGTATCCCATTCTATGATTATTCCGTTAATCATGCCGTTAAGATAAGTGGCTTCAATTTGTTTTTTTCCATCTTCGTACCAATAAGACACTTTACCATTGATATTATCTTCAGTATAGAATATTTCAGATTTCAAGTTCCCGTTCTCATACCATTCATAATGAGTGCCTTCTTTTTTCCCTTCGACGAATGAACCCTCGTACTTTTTTTTATTGGGGCCATAACGTTCAACAAACAAACTATTTTTTTTGCCCTCTTTAAATTGTCCTATCGTAACGGGCCGATTGTTGATTAATAATGTATCTAGTAAAATGCCTGTGAATAATTGCCCGTCTCTATAAGCCAATCCATTCCTGAAGCGTAGATCATCATTGCGAGCTAAGGGGAGGTCTTCTTGCGCCACACACGGAATAAATAACAATACTATTACAAAATATAAATACACCTTTTTCATAACATGCCTTAATAAAATATTGTTCCAGAGAGACTTTTTTCAATTCTTCGAATGCAGCAATCCCCTATCATATGGATTACAAGCTCAAGATTCTTTCGCTATTAATGTTATTATTTAGGATGTCGTGCCATCAATGATTATTTTTGTGTATTACGTATTACCCGCACTCTAGTCCTGAATACACCTAACAGAATAAAAAGCGTTATTATCTAAAGCTGAAGGAAGTATCCCAGTTGAAGTTAAGAATTTTGCTAACCATACATAGCAACCAGAATCCCTGTAATCACTACTTGAGTTGTTTATTCTTTCTGAAGTCCAAAATAATGAGTTTGCTCCTTTTCCAAGAAACATCCAATGCACTTTCATGCCACCGGGCAAACCAGTGAATCCACTACTATTATCAGCTCCCTCATTTCCCATGTTTTTATATTCCTTATTGTTTACATAATCCCAAAGCTCTGTTCCAATAGATTTTAATTTACCCCCAGCAATTTTTTCACCTCCTAAAAAATCAATTAAAAATTTCCATTCTTTATGACTCGGAATATGCCATCCTTTTGGGCAAAGGTTACCTGTCTCTACAGCTTCCCAATTGTATAACGCACCAAACAATTTAGAATTTTCTACGTTATTCTCATACCAACAGTAAGCACCCTCTTTGGGATATGAATTGGATTGATTAAATAGAAGGAGGAGGCCATTATTTAATTTTGTGACCTTTAAGTTTTCTTTCAACCAGTATTGTGAACCAATTTGAATAGTAGCATAAGTATTACCATCAATATCTTTGATAAACCGTTTCCCTTCATTATATATTTCCTCTGATATTATTTGACCGGTTTTGCTTGTAACAGTCCACAAACCATCTTTTTGACCGTTCTTTAAGGTGCCTGTTACTTTTTTTTCACCATTTTTGTATATCTCCTGAACCGTGTCATAACTATCACCGTCCTTCATTATCCTGCTTATTAATATTCTTTCCTTAATAAGACTCCCATTTGTATACGACCGTTCTCGTTCTATCTCCCCGTTTTCTTTATATAAATTATAAGTACCATTAGCAATAACATTATTTGAATAGTAGATCGAATCCTTTAAAGTGCCATTGCTATACCACTCTTTGAGCACACCATGCTTATTTCCCTGTTGATATTCAGTCTCTTGCTGGATCAATCCGTTCTCAAACCATACAAACTCTTTCCCCTCTTTTTTATCAGCAACATACGACATTTCATATCTATTGTTCCCATTTGCATACCATTCAGTTATTAACCCGTTTTTCATGCCTTTTAGATAAGTGGCATCAATCTGTTTTTGCCCATCCTCGTACCATAAAGACACTTTACCATTGATATTATCTTCAGTATAGTATATTTCAGATTTCAAGTTCCCGTTCTCATACCATTCATAATGAGTGCCTTCTTTATTCCCATCCTTGAACAGACCTTCAGACTTTTTCTTATCTACATCGTAACGCTCAATAAACAAACTATTTTTTTCCCCCTCCTTAAATTGTCCTATAGTAACCGGTCGTTTGTTGATTAACAACGTGTCTAATAAAATGCCTGTGAATAGCTGCCCGTCTTTATAAGCCAATCCATGGCTGTAGTGTAGATCATTATATCTGGCTAAAGGCAGGTCTTCCTGTGCCAAACAAGGAATAAGCAATAATACTATTATTATTGACAAATACGTCTTTTTCATGATTATAACAATTGTTAAGTTTCTGCATTGATTTTATCTTCAATTTTCCTCACACTTCTTTGTATTGATAAAAATGCCAGTATGGTGTATGGTCTCCACTATGATAAATTAAATAAATGCGAAGAACACTTAATCTTTTACACAACGTACAGACATCGCGTATTCCTTGGTGCAAGTGCCCTTGGTAATGTCGCTCGTTTTGTAGTCTAGGCACCGGTACCAGATTTCACCTGTAGCATCTCCCGTAGAACTCCACCAAAGGCCCCATTCATCGCCACGATAATAGTTCCCATCAGAGCCGCGAAAACCTCCCGGCAGTCCTGTAAAGCCACTTTCATTAGTCGCTCTTATATTTGGCCTATCCCAATGAGATGTTCCTGTTTCTTTCATTTTGCCACCAGCTACATACCATCCCCCAAGATAAGAAATCAGCTGTGCCCAATCATCTTGACTGGGTACGTGCCAACCCTTAGGACAAAGAAGTCCCGTTTCAACAGCATACCAGTTATATAAAGCACCATATGGGTCTTTATAATCAATATCATCATTATGCCAACTATAACCTGGCATTTTTAAAAGAGACTTCTTCTGTAAAAGAGCAATATTGAAACCATTATTAGATTTTGTGACCTTTAGGTTTTCCTTCATCCAGCATTGTGAACCAATTTGAACAGTAGTATAAGAATTACCATCAATATCTTTAACAATAAACAGAGTTCCATCTATATATTCTTCCTCCGAAATTATTCGTCCGGTATTACTCTTCATAGTCCACACACCATCCTTCTTATCGTTTTTTAAGACACCGTTTGCTTTTTCTCCATTTTTGTATATCTCCTGAACCGTGTCATAACAATCACCGTCCTTCATTATTCTGCTTATAAATATTTTTTCCTTAATAAGACTACCATTTGTATACGACCGTTCTCGTTCTATCTCCCCGTTTTCTTTATATAAATTATAAGCACCATCAGCAATAATATTCTCAGAATAGTAAATTGAATCCTTTAGAGCGCCATTGCTATACCATTCTTTTGATATGCCATGCTTTTTATTTTGTTGATATATAACCTCTTGTTGAATTAACCCATTATCATACCAGATGGACTCCTTCCCGGATTTCTTTCCAGCAACATACTGCGTTTCAGATTTTTCTATACCATTTGGATACCATTCTATCATTACACCATCCATTATGCCGTTAAGATAAGTGGCCTCAAGTTTTTTCTTCCCATCTTCGTTCCAACAAGTCTCTTTACCATGCTTTTTATCTTTAGAATAGCTTGTTTCAGACTTTACATTCCCATTCTCATACCATTCTGTAACGATTCCGTCCATCATGCCGCTAACATAAGTAACCTCAAGTTGTTTCTTCCCATCTTCGGACCAACGAGACTCTTTACCATGCTTGTTATCTCTAGAATAGTTTGCCTCAGACTTCATATTCCCATTCTCATACCATTCAAAATGGGTTCCTTCTTTTTTCCCTTCAACGAATGAACCCTCGTACTTTTTTTTATTGGGGCCATAACGTTCAACAAACAAACTATTTTTTTTGCCCTCTTTAAATTGTCCTATCGTAACGGGCCGATTGTTGATTAATAATGTATCTAGTAAAATGCCCGTGAATAATTGCCCGTCTTTATAAGCCAATCCATTCCTGAAGCGTAGATCATTATAGCGGGCTAAGGGAAGGTCTTGCGCCATGCAAGGAATAAATAACAATACTATTACAAAATATAAATACGTCTTTTTCATAACATATTTCATCAAAAATTATTCTTCGAGAGAAATTTTCTTTTCAATTTTCCTCACACTTCTTTGTATTGATAAAAATGCTAGTATGGTCGCTATCAGAACAATCAATAAGATTCCACTACCCGCAACAATAAGCGTACGGTATCTGTAATTTGCCTTTAATTCCTTTCTTTCATTGTATTTCCTTTCTGCCCTATAAAGTCGTTCTGCGTACCTTTCCTCAACCTGATTTACACCATATTCATACTCCTGTTCAATATGGTTGATCTTATGATTTCTATCTCTGTTTTTAATTGTATATACCCTGTAAAACTGATTAATCATAGTGTTATGCTCACTTTCTTTGAAATTAGGTAATAATGTCAAAAACATATCAGTGGCTTCTTTCTGTTTTGCGAAATCCCTATCAAAAAAAGATGAGTAACTATTTCTAATGGATGTCAAAACAGAAGCACGTTGATTAGGACCGATTTTTGAAAGAATTGATGATGTATAATCAATCAATTCATTACCTGACGATTCGTTTCTTCTCAAAAAGATTAAAGTCTTGTTAATATGACTCAACTCAACGTTATTTGGTAATGCCAGCAGTAATTTGGATACCGACATACAATTCTGATACGTGCTATTTACGGTTTCTGTGTTATTATTAATTAAGATATCAAAAAGTTGAGCACGCATTCCTGCAGGTCTATTCTTGATTACATTAATATAACCATCAAGTAAAAGTTTCTTTTGAACATATGTATCAGCATCCGTTTTTTTATAGCAAGATTCTAATTTTGAAAGTATGCCGGGTATACTTACGACCCATGACCTATATTTTTCTTTTTGGTAAAACTCCCAGTACTCTTTACCATGGGGATAAGTCCAATATCCAGATCCTGACCAATCACTTTCTGTAAAAAGTGTCTTATAAATGTCTAAGGATATTGTATAGCTGGCAAGCCCTGTGGTGTCTATGATTGGTTCTTGTTTAACAATTTCCGGTTCGGATGTGATTTCTTTTTGAGGAACAATGGGCGTTGCTTTTTGCATTGACAAATCTGAAAGTGTCACGGCAACAGGCGCAGGATACTCAGCTTTAACAGGATAAGGGTCTTTTTTTACCCTGTCCTTAAAAGTAGGTGCTATTGTCCATAAAAAAACTACTATCCCTGCAGCTACTGCGATGGAAGCAAGTATGATTATCAAATGCCAGACAATCAAAGACAAATTAAAGACATATTTATCTTCAACTTTTGTGAAATAGTTATTTTTTTTCATCTTAATTAGGTTGATTTACGAAAATTTTAAAGTATAATTCCCAATGAAAAGCCTATATACCCATCATCAAGATCCATATATCTGGGTCGATATCCTAACAATTCATAACTTAATGCCAGATGCATCCCGAACTTACGTCCAAGTTTGAAGCTTATACCTAAAGATGGGCTCAGATATAACCCACCGTCATAATTGGGATAAAAAGTGTAACCGCAACCCAAAGCAATAAAGGGGGATACGCGACGAGGAACAAAACGGGTTCTTATATCAAAAAATACAGGAATATAGGGACGGAAACGGCTATTCGCATCAAATCTAATACCTGCTCCTACTCCTAACGATAACCTTTTAAATCTTATTCCATTGATCATTTGAGCTTTCAGAAGGCCGTTGTCTAGGCCATGAGCTGTAGCAATGTATCCGATTTCGATGATTCCCTGATACCCTTTGGGGAAATTCTTTTCGTTTGTTTGTGCTGTGGATTCAGACTCGTCTTGGTCTACGACACCTTCTTTTGCGATTTCAATTATTTCATCATTGTTGAAAAGTAAAACATTTTTTTCGTCAAGTTGGATTTTTACATACTTATCAGCTTCCTGTTCAATGATCTTACCCCTGACAGTATTGCCATTTTTCAGATATACTACATCTAAATAATCAGATTGGGCTAATAAATTGATTGACAGAGTTCCTAATAACAAATAAAGTAATATTTTTTTCATTTTAGTTGATAATTAGTTTGTCTTGATTTATAGTAATATGGAGTATTTTCACATCTGCTTTTTCTTATAATCAAAGATCTGCCTGACTAATTATAGCTATAAGCAATGCCAAGAAATCTGAATTCAGTTCCTTCATGGCTTGTAACTGGGACAATAGCATAAATAATTGGAGCGCCTAATTCAGCAGCTTGTTTTTTTGCTTCTTCAATTACCTTTGCTTCCATATATGAACCTGGTTGATATGTAATTTTCTTTGTTTCAAAAACTACAATATCTCCCCTTTTTACAAGGCCCTCCACCTCCGAAGCATCATATGTTAGTATAACTTTTTCCCAATCATCCTCATCATTAATAACTGGTATTGTCACATTATTGCAGGATTCTTTACGCCCACTGGAGAAAATGATTTCTTTTATCAGATTTTTTGAAAGAGTTGTTATTACTGTTTCTTCAGGATATGAAAAAGTGATTTGATGTTCATTGACAGTAATAATTTTTGCACTGATTTTAGTATCGTCAATTTTTACGATCGTGTCATTATCAGCAGTTTGTGCATAGGAAGTACTACATATAACAACAAAACACAAAGTCATTATTTTTTTCATTTTCATAACATTAAGAATTAAATCATTTTTACAATATATTTTTTATCTGAAAAAAATCTCTGATATAAATTAAAGCATTATTAATCCTTTACACACCTTACAGAAAGCCCATGTTCTTTCAACATTGGGGACCTATATACTTTACTTTCTGAGCAACTCAAGTAACGCCACCAGGCAGCCACTTGATCGTAGTTTTGAGTTGAACTCCACCAATGAGATTCTCCTAATCGTGATTGAAATGTTCCATTATAGAGAAGACCACCTGGAAGAGCTGTGAACCCGCTTGAGTTGGTTGCACCAGTGTTTGGAGAAGCCCAATATTCTGTCCCCGGATGTTTCAGTTTGCTACCTTCGGCTGTACCTCGCCAGCCAGTTATTTCTGCCTCTGATTGTGACATTCCAAGATACATCTCCAATTGTTGCCATTCTGCATCACTGGGAAGATGCCAGCCCGGAGGACATGCACCTTGTACGCCACTCGGAATAGTATTACTGGTCGCAGCTCCATTCATGGCTGCTGGCCAGTTGTATAGCACACCATAGGTTTGGTAATTGGCTGTAGCTTTGGCTTCGCTTACACTTGTCCCATTGTAATCATACACATAATAGCATGACGTTGTTTGTGAACTTGTGGCCGGGCCTACAACCGATGGCAGGTATTTCAGATTCTCTGCCATCCATTCCTTGCCATCTATGGTTATTGTTTTATATACGCTACCATCCCGTGAATCGGTTAATGATCCGTATTCAATGTTTGAGTCATTATCGGTCATGAATGTTTTTTGCTCTCCATAAGCTGTTCCTTCAGCGTTAGTGGCATATGCCCTGACATAATAGGTTGTGTTCGGAGAAAGACCGGTGATATTATATGAATAAGTGCCAAGATAGGTGGTGTTTGTTGTCTTTGAGTTTTTTGTTGTGGGATTCTCAGATGTGCTCCAGCAGAATCCAAAAGTTCTTAAACGGCTTTCATACCAACCGTCTATAGCCCAAACGATATTACCTGAAAAGGTGGCTGTAGTTGAATTAATATTGATGACCTCTCTTGTAGTAACGGTGGGTTTTATATTTTCCAAATATCTTTCTACCAACGAATATAAGAGACCATTATTAGAATTAACCATCAAATCCTCGTGTTCAAATGTTCTCATATGTAAATGGGCAATTAGTGTAGGTATAGTTACATGAGCAGTACTAGTCTCAGAAGCATTTACACCTATTGCACTATTAACTGAAACAAGACCATCATTAGGAGAATCAAAAAAATCATCAAAGGCACCATTATTTTTGCAAGCAATTGTATAGTATGGGATAGGTGGTTTTGCCAGTTCTTTCATTCTTTTAATGAAGTCTGATTTTGGGTTTAAATCTTTTGCCCCTAGTGTATTCTTATAAAATGGGACAATCCCAACAATATCACCTTGGATTAATACAAGACTGCTAATTATATGACGTAAAGGTTCTGCAGGTGAGCCAAGGTGTGGAGTTCCTAATGTTATTAGTTTATCCACTAAACTCGCTCCACCATATCTTTCTATCATTGACCGGGAGACAAGACCGCCCATGCTGTGTGCTACTATATGGATGGTTGGATTTTTACCTTTTAAATATTTATCAAGCAATTTCTTAAAATCATCACCTCGTATATCAATTGCCTTATCTGAATGGTATCCGTAAGTCCAAATATTCGTATAAGAAAGCGTAGGTGACTCTTGAATAATTTTTTTTACATACTCCTCCCATCCTGTAGGATCTCCTGTTAATCCGTGAACAAAAATCAGAATTTTTGAGGATGAATTTATATTTGCGGGTTCATTGTATTTTACTTCACCAGAAACAATAGAGACTTCTTTAATACCGAGGTATCGATCATCGATATGTACTTGATCGTCTATCAAATCACTAAATAGCGAAAACCCAAAAAATTCAGCTATTTTCCCTTTAGTTGAAACATCTTCCCAATTAATTGTATCAATTGTAACTACAATTCTACCATCGACAATTTCGTATTCAAATGGGAAATAGGATGTTCCATTATAGAGCAAGAAAACGCCATTATTGACTGTTAAGGACTCTGCCGGCAAAGGAAATGATAATGTGAGGGGAGCAAGCAGTGTGTCAACAGGCAGTTTGACAGTGAAAGGTTCACCAACTACAGTTAAATCTGGATTGGGCACAGTAGACGGTTCTTCTCCTGTTTTTCCAACAAACACTACACCATCACCTTCGAAAGCACCTGCTGGTATCACCAATGTAATGCCACTTTCAGTAACAACTACACCACCTTGTTCTGCAACGATTTCTTCTTCTGCATAATTGGTAATTGCATCAGGACTACACCCCAGTGTTGCAAATATCCAAATTAGAGCAACAACAATTGATTGGATAGTTATTTTCATTATTGTAAAATTTTATTTTTGGTATCAATGAGTTATAAAATGCTTGCAAACTAATCTATAGCTCGCATTCGGTTATTTTGACAGTAGAATTCTATCAGGAAAAACAATTTCTCCTTGAGTCATGCCAATTAATTTGGTGTTCCAACGAATGAATAAAAGTAAATACCAGCGCAGAGGTCCCTTTTCCACCACTATGAGAAAAAGAATAGACGTAATATAGCTTTTGATGAAACTTTAAGGCAAAACGTGTAGAAGAGAAAAACAAATCCTCTATCTTTTGCATGATTGCTACGGTAATATTAACCACAGATATTGTTTAGCTGTATTTAGTAAATATAGCCTGAAAACAAATATGATACAAGCGATTCTTGTGGTTGGTTAATATGACTTTGATTTCGGTCAGTTTGGATTTGATTTTGGTAATATTGGCACTTCAGTCTGCTGTAACCGGCTGATTATGTAAATTTTTTGGAGTAAATTGGGCACATTAGCGACTACCCTACTGTGATCATCACATGTATATTATAAGATAAACCGGTCACATAGGTAACACGAAATAAAAAGCCCCTGTATGGGGGGGGGCATTTTTTTACAGCTTATCAATTAAATCAGCTTTAATGTCAATGTTTATAGAGCGGTATCGGGCGAATGCCCTACTACCCTCTTTATGGCCGCTCAGGCTGCCTACCAGGTTCGGATCCTGCACCTTATTGTAAAGGTTCCCTACGAAAGTTCTTCTGGCCAAATGCGAAGAGGCAATAACGGCAATGCTTTTCTGCTCCACCTCACCGGTCGTGGGATTGATCACAGATACTTCCCTGGTGATTCCGCATGCCCTGAAAACATCCTTGATGTACTCGTTATACCGTTGCTGGGCTATCAGCGGGAAAAGTGGCGCATCGGAAACGGAAGCCGGTATTTTACCCTTGATCGCTTTTGAAATGTTCTCCTTGGAATAGCGGTTATCCACCAGCACTTGGTTCTTCATGTAGTCATACTTCTTCAGGATTTCGAGCACTGTGGCATTCAAAGGAACATAAACCGTTACGGGATTCCCTTCTTTTGTCTTCCGCGGAATATAACTGATGCACTTCCTGTCACCTTTTGATGTTCTCTCGGTGATGATATTGGACCGACGCATGGCATACAGGTCACTGATCCGGCAACCGATGAGGCATTGAAAAATGAAGATATCCCGCTGCTGTTCCAGGCGCTTGTCATACGAGAGATCTGTTCTATAAATCTGACGGCGTTCGTCATCTGTTATGAATATGGGGGTGCCGTAAACACTCTCCTTGATCTGGCGCTCCCTGAATGGATTGCACTGTGTCTTTCCAGTCTTGTTTGCCCAAATGAAAAAGGTTCTCAAAATCACCAGGAGTCCTTTTATGTAGTTATCCCCTCTTGGTTTCGGAACCCGGCATTCAGGAAATTGCTCGAAAATGGCTCGATATTTTGCGACCGGAACCCGGAGGGCTACATCCTTTTTATCTGCGACGAAGAACGTATGCTCCTTGCGAAGAAACTTTTCAAAATCTGCAATTATAGCCGGGTTAAATGAATCAAATGATATTTCATAATTCCTGTAAAGGCTGTAGCGCTGCAAGGCACGGTACAGGACCAGAAAGTGATTTCTCCTGCTCACAGAGAATTGGGAAACTGCCAGGTAATCGTCAAAATGATCGAAGAAAGATTTTGGTTTGCTGACTTCAACTACCGGAGAACTGGAGTCACCATAAATATATTTATCGACCTGTTTCTGCAACCAGTCAAGTGTAATATTTTCCGGCTTTTCTTCAGAGATCCTGTCTTCGAACAAGCGGCACATCTCTTCAATCTTGTTCCTCACCTCTTTTGCCTGGATAACTTCCGGTGTAGGAATTTTTGACTTTACAACTATTTCACCAAGCACAACATGACCATCTTTTTGGAGTTCAAAATACTTAGGCTGAATAAATAAATGAGTTCTTGCCCGGAGTACTTTATCACGACCGTAGCGCACGCTCAATATAATTTCTGATTTTCCGGAACCGGGATTGACCTTCTTGGATAGAATTTTTATGACTTTAGGCATGACGATAAATTTTAAGCATCACAAATATAGAAAATGTCAACCTTAATTCATAACAAAATGTTCCGCTAATATTCCGCTAAATTTAAAAAGTAAAGAAAAGGACAGAAAGCTTTTGGCACAATAATAACAGCCTATTTCATTATCTTTCAATTCTTTACTGGCTTCTAAAATACTATATGTCAGGGTGGTGCAAAAAGGTAAAATGGCTATTGGCGAGTCTTGTCCTGGGCACAAATAAAAGCTGTTCTTCACGAACAGCTTTTTTTGTGCCCCTGGGGCATAGAGGTGGAACCTCCGTGAGCCATTTTTTAATAATATTTTATAATACGCTCAT
>Ga0265294_10008544_pt1 | contig 11928 bp, 8 predicted proteins | sample MunlanPumphouse3_FD_192504 | JGI IMG/M metagenome (GOLD analysis project Ga0265294, IMG submission 192504) | Groundwater microbial communities from a municipal landfill in Southern Ontario, Canada - Pumphouse #3 | ecosystem: Environmental > Aquatic > Deep subsurface > Groundwater | place... | reverse complement strand
GGACAAACCCGATTTACAAACACAGGTGCTGCCGAAACATGCAACCGGCAGGGCGGTCTCGCCGAGACCGCCGACGGGACAAACGCTCAACGCTCAACCTGTAACCAGAAAACCCAACGTTACCGACGCTGAGCGTCGATAACGAATGTTTCACTTGCGGTCAGAAAGGCCGGCGAGCAGTCCGGCGATCAGCAGGGTGGTGATGAGGCTGCTGCCGCCGTGGCTGATCAGCGGCAAGGTGATGCCGGTCATCGGCAGCGCTTTGGTGACGCCCGCGACATTGAGAATCGTCTGCACCGCCAATGAGCCGGTCAGCCCCACACACAGCAGCCTCTCGAACGGCGTCTTCGCCGCGCCGGCCGCGCGCAGGCCGCGCGAGAAGAGCGTGGCGTACACCAGCAGCAGCAGGGTGCAGCCGGCCAGTCCGATCTCCTCGGCCACCGCCGCGTAGACGAAATCGGAGGTGACGATCGGCACGGATTGCGGCACGCCCGCGCCGAGGCCGGCCCCCCAGAGCCCGCCGGAGTACATGGCGGCCAAGGCCTGGAGAATCTGCCAGCCCTTGCCGGTCGGGTCGGCGAACGGATTGAGCCAGACATCGAACCGCGTCCGGGCGTTGGCCGAAATGAACTGCACGCCGAAGCCGGCCGCAGTGACCGCCGCCACGCCGATCGCCAGATAGCCGGTGCTGCGCGCGATCGCGAACAGCATCACGATCAACACGGCGTTGAGCAGCATCATGAGCCCCAGATCTTTCAGGGCGATCGTCATCAGCATCGGCATGCCCCACAGCACGACGAGCCCCAGCAAGGCGCTGAGCGGCGGAACGGGAATGCCGTTCTGCGTATCTCCGAAGGCCTTCTGGCGCCGGCTCAGGTAGGATGCCAGAAAAAGCGCCAGCAGCGGCTTCACGATCTCCGACGGGTTGAGATTGCCCGCCAGATAGGTGCCGCCGCGAAAACTGCGTCCGAGCGCCAGCATCGCTGCCAGCACGCCCAGCGCCGCGAGGTAAGCCAACCAGCCGGCTCCGGACAGCCAGGCGCCGCGGCCCTTGCCGGTCAGCAGCGTGCCGACCATGAACGCGGCCAGGCCGAGCGGAAAGGGCAGCAGGGCCGCGGGCTTGGCCAGCCCCTGCGAGAAACTGCCCATCCGGAATTGGATCACCAGACCGATGCCGCAGAGCAGGAACACGGCGCCGACCAGTCCGGCGTCGCCCTTCCAGCCGGAGAGCTTGAGCCAGAGCAGGACCAGCGGCACGCCGACCGCATACGCGGCCAGCGGGAAGAGCGGCTCCACCTGCAGGACCGGCGCATTGGCCAGTTTGACGCCGAGAACCGCCAGGCAGGCGCAGACGACGGCAAATGCCGAAAGCAGATAGAGACCCGTTGCGGTTCCGACCGGTCCCAGCGCTTTGTTTTTCTTTCGGCTCACGGCGCGGCCTCCTCCGCAATGCGCACATACCCGAGGTTGTCAGCCTCTTGAAGCAGGGCGCGCGCCACGGGCAGCGCCGCTTTGGCGCCGAAGCCGCCGCGCTCAACCAGAACCGTGATCACGATGTTCGGTGCGCGTTGGGGCGCAAAACAGGTGAACCAGGCGTGATCCTCCCCGCCCGTCGCCTGCGCGGTGCCGGTTTTGCCGCAGACGTCGAGGCCAGGCAGATCGACACCTTTGCCAGTGCCGCGGCTGACCGCTTCGCGCAGGATCGCGCGGAGCTGGCCCGCTGTCCGGGCGCTGAAGAGCCGCGATACTTCTTCGATCGGATCGGACTTGCTGAGGCGCGGGCACATCATCCGCCCGTCGGCGGCCACGGCCGCCGTGAAACAAGCCACATGCAGCGGGGTGGTCAGCACCTCGCCCTGACCGATCGCCAGCAGGGCGATCGCGCGTTTTTTCGTGACCTCGGGCACATGGCCGCGCGCGCTTTGAAGATTGCCGCCGCCGGCGCGCAGATAGATGAGCGGCTCCCGGATGCGCGCCTTGTCCATCATGTCATTAAACGCCTCGGGGCGGGACTCGACCCCGAGCTGGGCGAAGTAGACGTTGGAAGAATGAACGGTCGCCTCTTTGAGTCCGATGCGTCCCCAGCCCGGCCAGACCGCGCCTTTTCGCTGGTAGGCGTAGTATTCGCTGTCGCGGATAGGCGGGGTACTCGGCCCGGAGATGTATCCCTGGCCGGGACAGGTGTAGACCTGCGGCAACCCTTTTTCGAGTGCCAGTCCCGCCAGCAGGATTTTGAAAGTGGAACCGGGTGGATAGCGTCCCTGCACCGCGCGGTTGAAGGCCGGCGCGTTCTTCTCGTCCGCGATGGCCTCGGCCGGATTCAGCGGATCGAAGCCCGGCGAGCTGACCAGCGCGAGCAGGGCCCCGCTGCGCGGCCGCATGATCACCACCGCGCCTTTGCGTCCGGCGAGCAGCTCGTAGGCCTTCTGCTGCAGGCGCTGGTCGAGGGTCAACGTCACGGCTTCACCCTCGGCGGCGCGCTGCGCGAAGAGCGCCTTGCCCAGCGCTTCGTCCCGTTTGTCGAGCGCATACCCGCTCAGGGTCGGATCACACACGCGCTCCACCGAAGTGATGCCGTAGGTGGAATGGTAGTAGCCCAGCGGATGAGCCGCAGCCTCGCCCAGCGGGTAGCGCCGTCCCCAGACATCGCCGGGAACCGGCGCGGCCAGCACACGGCCGCGACGGTCCAGCAGCGGCCCGCGCATCACCTGCTTTTCAGCCGCGTTCGGCCGGCGGTTGTAACGGCGCATGAATTTGACGAAAGCAGGGTTGGTGTATCCCAGCATCTGCCAGGTAGCCTGATAGCCCAGCACTGCAAACAGCGCACCGGCGAACAGGATGCGCAGCAGCCCGTAACTCGTGACCTTACCGGGTTTCACCGTCGGAGCGCAGAGGATGCCGAGCGCGGCGACCGCCAGAACCGCCAGAAAAACGATCTTTAGGGCTCGGAGCAGATCCGGCCCCAGATCGCTGTTCAACAGGTCCATCAGGCGTTCAAGCATGGCGCTTAAACCTGAGCCATCAACTCGGCCACCAACTGGGTGAAACGCTGCGGGTTTTTCGGCGACGCGCCCTCTGCCAGCAACGCCTGCCCAAACAGCAAGTCGGCATAGTCGGCCAACCGGGTGTCGTTTTTGTCAGTTTCCAGCATGCTCTTCATGCGTGCGATCACGGCATGGTCAGGATTCAACTCCAGCGTGCGGAGCTGTTTCGGCACCTCCTGATTCATGGCGCGCATCAACCGTTCCATGCTCGGGTTCAACGCATGCTCGTCAGCGACCAGGCAACAGGCGGAGCCGGTGAGGCGCGGCGAGAAACGGACTTCTTTGACGTCGTCTTTCAGATGCTCCTGAATCAACGCCGTCAATTCTTTGAAGTCGCCGGCCGCCGCCTCGATCTTCTTTTTCGCGGCGGCTTTCTCTTCGTCGGTGCCGACTTCCAGCGCCCCCTTATCGACGGCAACCAGTTTCTTGCCGTCGAATTCGCGCAGCGTGTCGACCACCCATTGGTCGATCGGGTCGGTGAAAAGCAGCACGTCGTAGCCGCGCTGGGTCAGCGCCTCGATGTGCGGCGCATGCCGGGCGGTCTCCAGGTCTTCGGCGATCAGATAGTAGATCTCCTGCTGCGTCTCGGGCATCGCCTTGACATAGTCCGCCAGCGAGATCAGCGCGTTGCCGTCGCGCGTGGCCGAGCGGAACATCATCAGCGCCTTAAGCTTGTCGCCGTTTTCGTAATCGTTGTGCAGCCCCTCTTTGAGCACGCGGCCGAACGCGGTGAAAAAGTCGGTGTAGGTCTCGGGCGCGTCGGCCATCATCTCAGCCAGCGTGCCCAGCACCTTGCCCGTGATGTTGCTCTTGATCTTGCGGATGACGGCATCATCCTGCAGCATCTCGCGCGAGACGTTGAGCGGCAGGTCGCTGGAATCGACGACGCCTTTGACAAAGCGCAGGTACTCCGGCAGCAGCAGATCGAAGTCGGCACCGATAAAGACGTTGCGGACATAGAGGTGGAGCCCGTGTTTTTTGTTGGGCATCATCAGGTCGAAGCCGGCCTGCTTCGGCAGGAAGAGCAGCGCCTTGAACTCGACCGCGCCTTCGACCGACATCGGAATGGTCTTAAGCGGCGGATTGTAATCGTGGGTAAGGTGCGTATAAAACTTGTTGGTCTCTTCCTCGGTTTGCTCGCTCTTGGGGCGCTTCCAGAGTGCCTTCATGGTATTGAGCGGCTGCGCATCCTCCTTGGGCGCTTCGCCGGTGTCGCTGAAGCGGATCGGATAGGCGATAAAATCGGAGTACTTCTTGACCAGCTCGTGCAGGCGCCACTCGTTCAGGAAGTCATCCATTCCTTCGCGCAGCTTGAGCACGATGGTCGTGCCCGGCTTGTCGCGCGCGGCCTCCTCTAGGGTGTAACTGCCGTCGCCCGCCGAACTCCATTTGACTGCCTTCTGGCCTTCGCCGCGCTTGAGCGTGATCACGGTGACCGTTTCGGCAACCATGAACGCGGCGTAAAAGCCCACGCCGAACTGGCCGATCAGTTCCGGAACATTGGTCTGCTGCTTCTCCCGGAGCGCCTGCGCGAAGGCTTTCGTGCCGGAATTCGCGATGACGCCGAGATTCTTGTCGAGTTCCTCCTCGCTCATGCCGATGCCGTTGTCGGCGATCGCCAGCGTCTTGTCATCCTTGTCCACGATCAGGTCGATCTTCCAGACCGGGGCATCGGCAACCACCGACTTGTCGGTCAACCCCAGATACTGGGCGCGGTCGATCGCGTCCGACGCATTGGAGATCAATTCGCGCAGGAAGATCTCTTTCTTCGAATAGAGGGAGTGGATGACCAGATCCAGCACCTGCTGGATCTCCGCTTTGAAGATATGGGTTTTCTTGCTCATACGTGTGTGTGTTCTCCGGTTAATCTCTGCTGCGCCCGCCGCCGATCAATCCGGCACGAAACAGGAAGTACAGCAGGGTTAAAAGCGAACTGACCGCGCCGGCCAGATAAGTCAGGAAGGCCGCGTTCAGTACGCGTCCGGCCTGCGGCTCCTGGTCGGGCGAGACGATGCCGGCCATGACCAGATGCTGCTTGGCGCGCGCGCTGGCATCCCACTCGACCGGCAGGGTGATCACGGCAAACAAAAAGGCGACCGCAAACAGCGCGCAGCCGACGTAGATCAGCGGCTGCATGCGGAACAACAGGCCCGCACCGAAGACATAGAAGGCGAACATGCTGCTGAAGTTGGTGACCGGCACCAAGGCGGTGCGCACCTTCAGCGGCGCGTACTCGGCGGCATGCTGCAACGCGTGCCCGGCCTCGTGACAGGCCACGCCCACGGCAGACAGCGAGTTAGAACCATACACGCCCGGCGAGAGACGCAATGCCTTCTGGGTGGGATCGTAGTGATCAGACAGAAAGCCCTGCGTCTGCTCGACACGCACATCGAACACGCCGTTGGCGCGCAGCATGCGCTCGGCCGCCTGCGCGCCGGTCATACCCGAATAGGACCGCACTTTTGAATAACGGCTGAACGTCACTTTCACCAGCAGCGACGCCAGGCCGGCTAGGATCAGTCCTGGAATGAGAAACATGAAATAAACTGGGTCGTAAAACATGGTGGTGATTCTCCTTTTTCCGCAGGACCGCCGGGCTGAAAACAGATTTCCAACACCCTCATCTGTGATGCGAAAACGACTCAGCAGCCCGCAGGAAAAAAATGCCCAAACATGATACTATAGCACCGGCACACGGACAAGCGGCAATCAGGAACCGAACGCGCGTTCGCGTGACCAGGCGCGCGCCGGCCGCGGTTCCTTGTAGATCTCACGTTTCGCGATGAAACGCATGCTTTTGCGTCCGAGCAGTTTTTCGGCTTCGGTGACGAAGTCTGGCGACGGATCAACCAAAAACGTCCGGTCGGGCTGGATCAGGACGCGCCGCCTGTCCGGGTAGACCATGCAGACCAACAGGGGGGTGGTGCCGGGATTCGCAGCGACCAGGCTGCGCAACGCCGCGATGCGTTTAAGAGTGGTGGTGTCGACGCCCACGCCCGCGATGATCTTGGCGCAAAAATGGCGGGGGGCGTCGAGCAGCGGATACACCTCGCGCGCGATGATCTTGGCGGGTTCGTCGCGTTTTGAAAGCGTGCCGCACACCAGCACGGGCTGGTCCGGGACGCAAGCGCCTTCATATTTCTTGAACGCTTCAGAAAAGACCAGCACTTCCATGCTGGTCTCGCCGTCGTCGAGCACCAGCACCGCCCACGCCTCTTTGGATTGTTTGCTGATGCGGCGCGTGACCGAGGCCGCCATGCCGGCCACGCGGATGTCATGATCATTCTTGGCGGCGGCAGCCTTGGCGAGGGTGGATGTCTGAATGTCCTTGATGATGCGGCGGAAGCGGGTCAGCGGGTGGCCGGTCATATAGATGCCAAGCAACTCGCGTTCATAGGTCAGGTTCTCTTTTTCGCTCCATGGCTCGCTCTCAGGCAGATGGTTGGGGGCGGCGGAGCCGGCATCATGCGCATCAAGCATCTCGAAAAGATTACTCTGGCCGCTCGCTTTTTCCCGCAGTTTTTCGGCAGCGTTCGCGAACGCGAAATTGATGGCATTGAAAAGCCGGGCGCGGTGCATGCCGAATCCGTCCATCGCGCCGCACTTGATCAACGCTTCCAAGACGCGCTTGTTCACGATGCCGGGGTCGAGCCGCTGGCAGAAGTCGATCAGCCCCGTAAAAGGACCGTTGGCCTTGCGCTCGGCCACAATGGCCTGCGCGGCCCCTTCGCCGACACTCTTGATGCCCGCCAACCCGAAGCGGATATTGCCGTCTTCCGGGATAAAGCGGTCGAGGCTGTGATTCACATCGGGCGGCAGAACGGTGAGCCCCATGTCGCCAGCCTCGGCCACAAAGCCCGGGAGCTTGTCAAAGTTGCCGATTTCCGACGAGATCTGCGCACACATGAACTCGGCGGGATAGTGAGCTTTCAGGAAGGCGGTCTGGTAGGAGACCACCCCGTATGCGGCGGCATGCGATTTGTTGAACCCGTAATTGGCGAACTCGGTCATCGTGTCGAAGATCTTGTTGGCCAGTTCGTTCGACATGCCGCTGGTTTTTGTGCAGCCCTCAACAAAAGCCGGACGTTCCTTGGCCATGACCTCGGGTTTCTTCTTGCCCATGGCGCGGCGCAGCAGATCGGCGCGCCCCAGCGAATAGCCGGCCAGCGATTGTGAGGCGCGCTGAACCTGTTCTTGATAGACAAAAATGCCGTAGGTTTCCTCTAGAGACGCCTCCAGTTTAGGGTGGTCGTAGACCACCGGCTCCTTACCCTCTTTGCGGGCGATGTAGCTGGGGATGTTCGCCATCGGACCGGGGCGGTAGAGTGCGGTCACCGCGATGATATCTTCAATCCGGTTGGGCTTCAGGTCCGTCAAGACACGCCGCATTCCGCCGGATTCGAACTGGAACACGCCGACGGTATCGCCGCGCTGAAAGAGCTTGAAGGTTTCTTCGTCATCGAAACGGTTGAATTCAGGCGAATTGAGGTCGAGTTCAACGCCATGCACCAGCTTGACCAGGTCAACGGCCTCTTGAATGACGGTCAGCGTCTTGAGCCCCAGGAAGTCCATCTTGAGCAGTCCGACATCCTCGATCGGCTCTTTGGCGTACTGCGTGACGGGGTTGCCGTCCTTGTCGCGCGCAAGCGGCACGAGGTCGATCAGCGGCTTGTCCCCGATCACGACGCCGGCGGCATGCACGCCGGTATTGCGGTAGAAGCCTTCGAGCAGTTCGGCGTGCTGCATGATGCGCCGCAGATCGGGGTCCACCGCGCACAAGGCGCCGAATTCGGGATTCTCGGTCTTGGCTTTCGCCAGGGTGATTTTCGGGTCGTCGGGGATCAGCTTACAGAAGATGTTGGATTTGCTCAGCGGTATTTCCAACACGCGGGCGATGTCGCGGATCACCGTTTTCGCGCCGAGTTGGCCGTACGTCACGATCTGCGCGACACGGTCCTTGCCGTATTTTTGAGTGACGTATTCGATTGTCTTGCCGCGGTTGGTCTGGCAGAAATCGATATCGAAGTCCGGAGGCGAGATGCGTTCCGGATTTAAGAAACGCTCAAAAATAAGGTCGAAGCGGATCGGGTCGAGCTGGGTGATATCCAGCGAGTAGGCCAGCAGCGAACCGGCGCCCGAACCGCGGCCGGGACCGACCGGAACGCCGTGGCCGCGCGACCATTTGACGAAGTCGGAGACCACCAGGAAATAGTTGATAAAACCTGTTTTTTTGATCACGCCGACCTCGTAATCAAACCGTTCGACCAACTGTTTCTCGATGTCGGTGCCCGGCCGGTCATAGTCCAGCCCGTAATGGCGGCGGAGTCCCTCTTTGCCGAGATGGATCAGATAATCGAAGCCCGTGCCCTGCCACCCGTCAGGCAACGGGAATTCCGGGAAGTGGAGGCTTTCAGCACGCCCGTCGGAAAAGGTCAGTTCCACATTGCAGCGGTCGGCGATCTCCTGGGTGAGGTCGAAGGCCTCTGTCTCGCCAGGGAAGCGCTTTTCAAGCTCTTCGCGTGACTTGAAGTAAAACTCGTTGGAACCGTAGCGCATGCGCTTGGGATCACTCATCGTGGTGTTGGTCTGGATACACAGCATCACCTCGTGCGCTTCAGCATGGCTCTGGTGCAGATAGTGCACGTCATTTGTGACCACCGCCCTTAGACCGGTGCGTTTACGCAGTTCGCGCACGCCTTCGTTGATCGTGCGCTGCTCAGGCATCCCATGGTCTTGCATTTCAAGGTAAAAATGGTCAGGTCCGAAAATCTCCATATATTCCCGGGCCACGCGCTCGGCTTCATCGAGGTTGTTGTCCAGCAGATGCATGTTGACCTCGCCCTTGACACAGGCTGCCAAGCCGATCAACCCCTTGGAATAGGCTCGCAGCACTTCTTTGTCAATGCGGGGCTTGTAATAAAATCCCTCCATGTGCGCGATCGTGTTGAGCCTGGCGAGGTTGTGGTAGCCTTCATTGTCTTTGGCCAGCAGCACAAGGTGGTGATAAGGTAAGGAATGATCACGCGTCGAACGGGGGGCACTCGCCAGGATATACATCTCGCAGCCGATCACCGGCTTGATCCCCAGGTCGCGACAGGTCTTATAAAACTCGATTGTCCCGTACATGACACCGTGGTCGGTCATCGCCACGGCAGTCATGCCTAATTCTTTCGCGCGCAGGACTAAGGGCTTGATATGGCAGGCACCGTCCAGCAGGCTGTATTTCGTATGCAGATGAAGATGAGCAAAAGGCTTCGGCATGTCTTCCGACCGGGCGCGCAGGGTGATACGGAAAGGGGCAGTGGCACGCCCTGGACACCCCCCCTCATAAACCGTCACCAGCTTAGCAAACCGTCTGTCCGGGCGAAAGCCGCAATTCAGCCGCCCGCCCGCGTCGGGGCTGTTTTCGCTTGCCCGCCGCGTTGGGCCATGTCACACTGAGAACATCAAACGGGACGAGATCTGAAGGGGAGCGTGTGTGGCGGAACAGAGTGAGACAGAACAACGCCTGAGCGGACTGGAAGCGCGTCTGGGGTATGCGTTTCGGGAGCAGGGATTGCTGGAAATCGCCTTGACGGCACCCTCATACCGGACGGATCATTCCGCGCCGTCTGTCCGCGACAATCAGCGGCTGGAGTTCCTGGGCGACGCCGTCTTCGGCTTGTTGTCTGCGCAGCGTCTCTACGCGCGCTTTGCCGATGCGGACGAGGGCACGCTGACGGTTCGGCGCAGTCTGCTGGCGAGCGGGCGGGCGCTGGCAGGGGTGGCGCGGCGTATCGGTCTGGGCGGCTATCTCCGACTGGGCCGCGGTGACGCCGCGGCGGGCGGGCGCGAGAACGACAACACATTGGCCGATGCGATGGAAGCGGTGTTCGGCGCCGCGTGGTGTGACGGCGGCCTTGCGGCTGCGGAACAGGTTTATGCGGCCGTGATGGCAGGGTGCGAGGATGTCCCGCTCGACACGTGGAGCATCAACCCCAAGGGACGGTTGCTGGAGGTCTCACAGCGGCACGCGTGGCCGGATTCGCCGGCGTATGAGTTGCTGGACGCGTCAGGCCCGCCTCACGCGCCGGTTTACACCGTGTCGGCGAGCGTGCACGGCGGTCATTTGGCGCGCGGCACCGGCAGAACCAAGCAGGCCGCTGAAAAAGCCGCGGCGTCGGCTCTGCTGCAGCAGTTGGCGGATGCCGGCGTGCCCCTGGAGACATAAGCCCTTTCCGCGAACGGCGGCAGGGGATTAAAACTGTTTAAACGATAAACCGGGCTGCGTTCCCAGTACGAACGTCCGGCATTGACAATGAGGGTGGTTATGGCAACGGCCAAATCGACAAAACGGACGGGAGCGAAAAAAGAGGCGCCGGTCGCGCGTGCCGTGAATGCGGTGACAAACAACAAGCGGCCTGCGCCCACGCCGCCGGAAAGGGGGCCAAACGCGAGCAGGTGCCCGCTGGTGCTCGACGGCGAGATGGCAGCGGAGGACTTTACGCCCGACGCCTGCCTGACCTGCGATGAATTCGACTGTCCGTTCTGCGAAGCGGCGCATGGATCAGGCGCGCTGCGCAGCCGGCTGTTTGACACCGGCGATGCGGCAGAAGACGCGAACGAGGATGCCTGGGGGGACGATGAAGACACCGCCGCGTTTGGAGGCGACGAGGACGAGGATGAGGCGTCAGATGAGGATCTCTTGTGAGCTTCAACAGAGGGCGTCCGCTCAGCGGCGCGCCCGCTCGGCGTCGTGAACATGCCGCTCGATGTCGTTTTCCATGAGCGGGACCGCGACCGGCGTTGAAAAGTCGATGGTGACGCGCGGCGTGGGATCCAGCGCCACGTCAAGGGCATCCGCCTGGAAATCCAGCACATGCCCGCCGCAAGTACGGTCGTCCGAGAGGTAATGCAGGTGGAAACCCGGCACGCCGATCGATCCCGGCACGAAGGGCGGTGTCCAGAAGCCGACCAGCGTTCCTTGTGTGTCAGTGTATCGATATTCGTGCTGAAAACGTGTCGCCTCGGCTAGCGGCCGATACGGCCGATCCTGCTTGTCGCAGCTCCTGACGCGCATGGACGCAAACCGTCCATGAACGCGGATGGCGTGAAAAATCTGCTTATCTTCAAAAACCTGCTCAAGCGCTTGGGAGAAGGCAGAAAAAGACGCGACGTGGCGCATGACATGACGGCGGTCCGCGTCGAAGAGCGTACAGGCCCCAAAGGGCATCGTCACGGTCTCTGCCGGCATGTGGACGGTGCCGTCGCCTTTGATCTGATAGACACGACCGTCCAGCAGCACACCCTCACCGTCAAGTCCTTCGAAGGTGCCGATCCCCAAATCCCCGGCCGCCTTGAAGTGTGCGACAGTCAATTTCCCGTCATAATTGCCGCTGAGAACATAGAGGAACGGGGCGAGCTGGGTGACGGTGTCTCGGTCCTGAACGAGCGTGGAGGTGGCGGTCAGGCATCCTGCACTCATGAGTATTACGGCATGGCTGAGAAGCAATCGCGTGACGCGCAAAAAATGGAACAGCGAGGTCATGGTCGGGTCTCCTTGACAACGGGCCGGGGCGGAACGTTCAAAAACACGATTATTTATAGCATATACCCTCATCCGAATAAATACCCGTTCGCGAACCCTTCTTGCATTGTACGCGCATGGGAGTTTACACTGTCAGCGCAATGATAAATGTGTGTTCAGAGAGGATGGTGCCATGCTGAGAAAGAGAGACAGAATGCGACTGTGTGTAATGGGCTTGACAGTCTGCGCGGCGGTTGGCGTGCAGGCGGAAGGCGAATGGACGGATCCGCGCGTGCGCACACTGCTGATGCCGCAGCGCGTGATGTGGATCTCGGACAACACACCGTCATCGCGTGTCGAGCATGCCGAAATCGTGCT
>Ga0265294_10008543_pt1 | contig 11928 bp, 16 predicted proteins | sample MunlanPumphouse3_FD_192504 | JGI IMG/M metagenome (GOLD analysis project Ga0265294, IMG submission 192504) | Groundwater microbial communities from a municipal landfill in Southern Ontario, Canada - Pumphouse #3 | ecosystem: Environmental > Aquatic > Deep subsurface > Groundwater | place... | reverse complement strand
GATCTTGGAACAGGAAGTGAAAGTTTAATATTGGTATCCGGTTTATCTAAACTTGATTCTGGAATAGGATTAGACTCTGGAACATATCTGTATGGATTTAGTGATGATGATCTTGGAACAGGAAGTGAAAGTTTAATATTGGTATCTGGTTTATCTAAACTTGATTCTGGAACAGGATTAGATTTTGGAACATATTCATATGGGTTTAGTGACGACGATCTTGGAACAGGATTAGATTCTGGATCTTATTCATATGGGTTTAGTGATGATGATCTTGGAACAGGATTAGACTCTGGATCTTATTTATATGGGTTTAGTGATGATGATCTTGGAACAGGATTAGACTCTGGATCTTATTCATATGGGTTTAGTGATGACGATCTTGGAACAGGAAGTGAAAGTTTAATATTGGTATCCGGTTTATCTAAACTTGATTCTGGAATAGGATTAGACTCTGGAACATATCTGTATGGATTTAGTGATGATGATCTTGGAACAGGATTAGACTCTGGAACTTATTCGTATGTATTAGGTGATGTTGATCTTGGAATAGGATTAGACTCTGGAACTTATTCATATGTACTAGGTGATGATGATCTTGGATCTGGAAGTGAAAATTTAATATTAAATGTGGATTTATCTAAATTAGACATTGGAATAGGTTTAGACTCTGGAATTTATTTGTATAATTTTAATGTTGATGATATTGGAATTGGTTTAGATTCTGGAACTTATCAAATTATATTTAATGATACTGATTCTGGATCTGGAAGTGAAAGTTTAATATTAAATGTAGATTTATCTAAATTAGATTCTGGATCTGGAAGTGAAAGTTTAATATTAAATGTAGATTTATCTAAATTAGATTCTGGAACAGGATTAGACTCTGGATCTTATTTATATGGTTTGAATTGTTATGATTTAGGTTCTGAAAATGAATTTTCTGACATAATATATATAACTAATTTTATAAGTGATGAAATTGGTTATGGTTTTGATTTTACTAAAAAGTTCTGTTTTACTACTGGTGGTGGTGTTGGTGTTTGGACAATTACTTCAAATATAAGTGTTGCTAGATATTGGTTAGCAGGTACTGGTGCACAGAATGCTGGTTTATGTATGGGTGGTTATGCTGGAGCTTATAGTAATTTAACAGAAGAATATGATGGAACTTCTTGGGCTTCTGGAGGAAATCTAATTACTGCTAGGCGTGGTTTAGCTGGTGCTGGTACACAATCTGCTGCATTTTGCGCTGGTGGATATTCAGGTTCCGCTACTAATAAAACCGAAGAATATGATGGAACTTCTTGGGCTTCTGGTGGAAATTTAAATATTGTTCGTTATTGTTTTGCAGCTGCTGGTTCTCAAGGTGCTGGTTTATCTATTGCTGGTGATATTACAACTTCACCATATTATAGTAATTCATCAGAAGAATATGATGGAACATCATGGACTGTTGGTGGAAATTTAATTACTGCTCGGGATCTTTTAGCTGCTGCTGGTTCTCAAGATGCTGGTTTGTGTGAAGGTGGAACTGATGTTACTTGGAGTAAAGTCAATTCATCAGAAGAATATGATGGAACTTCATGGACTTCTGGTGGAAATTTAAACGTTACAAGAAATGAGTTAGCTGGTTCTGGTACTCAGATTGCTGGTTTATGTGAAGGTGGTGAAGATTCTAGTTGGGCTTTATCTAATGCAACTGAAGAATATGATGGAAATTCCTGGACTGTTGGAGGAAATTTAAATGTTTCTCGAAGAGGGTTAGCTGGTGCTGGTGCGCAAGATACTGGTTTGTGTATGGGTGGTTGCGCTTCTAATAGTTCAAGATATTCTACAACTGAGGAATATGTGGCCGGGTCTGGTGGACCTGAAGTGACAAATTGTAATATTTTTGTGTTAGATAATAATCAAACATTTGATTCTTTTGCCGAAAAAGAAAATATTTTTAATAATAGTGATTCTGGTGTTGGAAGTGAAAATTTTGTTTTAAATTTTGAAAATATTGTTGAAGATCTTGGATCTGGAATTGATGTTGGAACTTATTTATATGAATTTAATGTTATAGATTCTGGATCTGGAAATGAAATTGAGAATTATTTATATAATTTAAATAGTAGTGATTTTGGAAATATATTAAATGATGAAATAATTTTCATGAATATGAATATTCGTGATAGTGGAATTATATCATCTGAATTAGATTTTGTAGATTTTGATAAAATTATTACAGATAGTGGTATTGGTTATGATTTAGGAAATACAATTAATTATAAATCTGATGTTGATTCTGGAATTTCTGATGAAATTATTGATAGTTTTAATATAATTAGAATTGATTCCGGAAACTTTGATGAGACATATACTGTATTGCGTCCAGTTTTAGATGATGGTAGTGGAATTGAAATATCATGTTCGGTAGCAATATGTAAAGAAGATTTTGATCTAGGAGTTGGTTTTGATAGTTTTGTATTTATAGATGCTAGTTCATGTGTTCCAAGACAAGAAAGATATAATGATGAATATCAACAAATTGCTTTAAATTTTAATATTGTTGATAAACAATATATATCTAAAACATTAAATAATTTTGTAAATGTTATTGCTACAAATCAAGTAATTGATGATTTGAGGATTTCAAACATTTCTATTGTATCACCATCAATTATTGAAATAACATTTAATACTGGTATTGCTATTATAGGTACAACTGTTATTAAATTAACAAATAGTAATATTGTAAATATTAATTGTAAGAACTTGACAGATACTTTAACACATGGTTCACATATTGCAGTTTTTCTTAACTATCAAAACATTCAAACATTAGAAGATCATCGCTTATCTATTGATACTTTTCACATTTCTAAAACTGGTGTTATTTATGATCCTAATCATAAATTTGATTTAAATCAGCAAAATATATTAATTGGTATTGTTGATTTTACAAAAGAAGGAAATAATGTAATAACTGCTATTGAAAGTTCAATAACTCAATTATTAATTTCTGGAGAATTAATGACTCTTCGAGGTTTAGATAATATTAATTTTATACTTCCACATATTTTTTATGATAGAGAAGAGTGTAAATTAGATGAGTATCGAGATCTTTTATTGAAGAAAGACTTTTTATTTATGGAGTAAAATAATTTTACAAGAAGGAGTTTTTATGAAAATTGTCAAGATGAATAAATTGGCAGGTGGCTTAATTGAAGTTGAATTTGATAATGGAACTAAATCACAATTTCGTGAAGAAGCTTTAGCCGAAGAAGGCAAAACTTCTAAACCTGAGGATTTCCGTTCACAGATAAAGGAAATCTATTCTAATGATCTTGGTGCAGGAAAGGAGCAGAGTTAATATGTTACGTGCTTTTCGAGATAAATTAGCAAAAATGCTTGGTTGTGAAGTTGGTGGACTGTATAAAGTTCGGGCTATTGTTGATAAATATTATGAGGACATTTCTGAATATAGAGGACGAGAAACCGAATTTTATAAAATGTTTAAACCTTATGATACTATTGAATGTACAAAAAATGGACTTCTGAATGAAGGTATCAATTCTATTTGGACCTTAGTTTGTGGAGGTTCTGAAACTGCATTCAACAATACTTATGCCCGAATTGGTGTAGGTGATAGTGATACTGCTCATTCTGCTTCTCAAACTGATTTACAGGCTTCTTCTAATAAGCTTTATAAGGCAATGGATGAAAGTTATCCAACTTATGGAACTGATCAGAAAGCCGTTTTTAAATCAAGTTTCGGTACAGATGAAGCTAATTTTGCATGGAATGAATGGAGTGTTGATAATGGTTCTTCTGCTGCAAAAAATATAAATCGAAAAGTGGAATCTTTAGGGACCAAGACCTCTGGTACTTGGGCTTTAACTGTTGAAATTTCGTTATCATAAATGAAAAGTAGAACACCTGAGAGTAAACTTTTTTACTCTCAGGTGTTCTAAACAAGAAGGAGAAAATTAAAAATATGATCGACCAGGCGTTGCGTATTATTGAAGGGGCTGGAGTTCTTAGTAAAAATGAAGAAACTATTTTAAATAATTTAGCAAATGATATTAAACAAACATGTGAAACTGCACAAATATTTCGAACAAGAACAGAAATGATAGTTTCTGTTTTAAATGATATCAAACATCCAACACCAGATAGTAAATATTGGCAAGCAGTTCGTGAACAGAATGTGATGTTTCATGAGTTAGCTATGTTGTCATATGAATACCGAAAAAATAAAATTGAAGTTAAGAAATTAGAAAGAAAATTGTTGACTGAAGAAGATGATCTTGAAAAGGAACTAATTCAAATTGATATTGAACGTATGAATTTCGTTCTAATAAATATGGAACGCACTGCGCGAGATCGTATACGTGAAGTTGTGGAATGGTCTAAAATTAAAGCAGAATTACGACCAAAATTACAATATGGTGAAGATAATGTTAATGAACACCAATTGGCTGCTATGAAGAAAAGATTTTCTTATGAAGCTTCTTTAGTTTCTAGTTCAACACCACCTGCTGATGCTAGAAATATTTTAGGATTAGCTAAAACATCTGCAAAAGTAACACAACAAGAGGTAATTGGAGGATCTATAGATTATGTCAATTTACTTTCGAATTGATCCATCAAAAATTGGAAAGGGTTTTATAACCCATGATGATCAACAGAAAAGTGCACTATCATTTTCTATTAAAAATGATATTGTAGAAATTAATGGTAGTGCAGTTGAAGCCGCGGCATGGGCAGCTCGAGTTGCTGCAACTGAATTAGATGAAAAAACAGCATTAGAAACTATTGAACAACTAGAAGAAACTAGTTTACTTGCTGAAAAAACAGAACTGACTAACAAACTTTCAGAAGTTCAAGGTAAAATAGATGTTATAACTGCTGCTAAAGTTGCTAAGCAGGTTTAGAAGAATTATAATTATTTCACAATATGCCGAAGATTGAAATATAAAATCTTCGGCATATTGTGAAAAAGGGGTGGTGTATTTTGCCGGTTTTAAAGAATATATTAATTTTTATATTTATTATTAGTATATTACTTCTTCCAAATTTATTAAATGCTGTAGATCGATGTGATGATTTTGTAATTGATGTCCGAAATCAACACATTAAATATTTTGGACCTGATTATCCATGGTGGTATGGTATAGGTCAATTACGGCAAGAATCTAATTGTAGAACCACTGTTACTGCATTTGATGCTGGTATGGGTATAGCTCAATTTATGCCAGCAACTCATAAATATATTGAAAATTTAATAGGGGATGGGAAATTAGATCCATATAATTTTCATCATGCTATTCGAATGCAAGCATTTTATATGTCTATTTTACATAAACAAAATAAATTTAGTGGTAAACCTTTATGTTATACATATCAAGCATATAATGGAGGGTGGAAATTATTATATACTGAATCTGCAAGAGCTAATAGTGAACAATGGATTGATATGAAAAATGCATGTCAGAGAAGAAAAATTAAATTAAAATGTGGTTCATTGTTAGATTTTTGTGATGTTAATTATGATTATTCTATTAAAGTATGGAAATATGGAAATAAATATCGAACATCTGATGATATTATTAAATATTGGTAAAAATTTCGAATATATGGATGGTTAATATGGGTAATTTATTAATTAAAAAATTAATTCAGTTTCTTGGTGCTAAGTTCGATGGTTACAAAACAAAAGCTACTGGACTTAGTGCGATTTTGTTAGGTCTTGTTGGTTTACTTGGTTATGCATTTCCAGATCAGAATTTGCCACAGGTTGATATTGAATATGCTTTGGGAGCAATAGCTCTTGGAGGTTCAGTACTTGGGAATGGTGGTAAACAGGAGAAAATAAAAGATGAGCTGGCTAGAATTCTTGAAGAACTTCAAAAGCGACCGCTTGGATGATTATGCGTCAAGTGGCAAACGTTTTACTATAGGTAAAACATGGGTTTGCAACTGGGATATTTGGTTGTTAAAACAATTCAAGAAAATATGGAGAAATAAATGAAAGTATTTATGAGTATACTAGCAATTATTCCCGCGATGATGGAAATAATTGCTAGTATTGAAAGATTATTTCCACAAGCTAATGTGGGTGGTGAAAAGTTGAATTTATTGAAAACTATCTTATCTGAAGCATATGGTGGGGTTGCTGGTATGTGGGCTCCACTTGAGAAAATAGCAGCCGCAGTTGTTGCGTTTGCTAATAAAATTGGAGCATTCACCACTAATAAAACTATATAATATTATTTGTTTTAATATCATCTCTAATATTTAAAAAGAGTTAGTAGATATATGTTGATTTTGGGGATGGAGAAATATATGTCTCAAATTTATAAAAAGACCGGTTCGTGTATTGCAACTATACCACAGGTGGAATATTCCTTTTGATAGTGGACCAGTAGGAGTTAAAACTTGGAACACTACACTTTCAGCGAATATGAAAACTTGGAATAATGTTTCATGGAATGAGATTAAATCAATAACCTAATATTTAAAAAGAGTTAGGAGATATATTTATGACAGATCGGAAGTCGGAATTTTTATCAGAATTAAATATGAAAGATACTATTCATCCTCGGTATATTCAATTATTATCTCCTCTTGGTTTTTATAGTTCACTACTTAAAACAGAAATTTGGGTTCCTACTGATTTTGTATGTGACAAAGAATCTGTTCCAGTTATCGAGGGTACATCGATTCGTGGTGGTGTGTTCCATGATTATTTATCCCGGTATGATTCATTTCCTTGTGTTGAGAAATTTATTGCTGCGGATGTTTATCTTGAAGTAATGAAAACCCGTGATAAACAAGCTGTTACTCATTTCAATTATGGAATAATAAAACAATTTAAAATGGCATTTCGACGAGATCTTAAATATACAGTTGTTCGGTGGTGGCCAGGTTATTTTCATAAATTGCCAGTAAAAGCAACTCTCGAACAAATTTTAATTATTAATCATCGTCTTTAGGAGTTTTTATGCGGAATTTGAAAATTTTTGTATTAATATGTTTTTGTTTATTTTGTTTTGGTTGCGCCGGATTTAGTTTGAAAATAGCAAATTCAGTATGTGATAATTTACCTGAAGGAACATCATCTGTAATTTGTTCTACCGCTACGATGTTAAATGTTACTCCAGAAGCTATATCTAGTATTATGACAATTTCCAATTTATCTGGACTTGTTTCGGGGGTTTATACTGCTGAAGAAGCTATGGTTGTAATTAATACTATGGAGTCATTTGTTGTTGGAATACAAAAAACTGGAATTACTTATATTTCTTTGATTCAAATGGCTCTTAATTATTACAATACATTAACACCAAAAATGCAAGCTGCTTTTGTTGTACTTCAAGAGTTTATTGTTGTACCAGATGCTCTTGGAAAAGAATTACTTACTGACTATGATTATGTATTAATTCTTAAAGCTTTAGAGAAACAACGGCATGCTATCACTCCTTTTTTAGCAAGCAACTGAAATATAATTTCAAAAAATGTTTTGTTAAAATATTAAGATGGTTAGGATTAGTAATGCAGACTGATAAATCTCATTTTATACTACTGAAGATATTAATTCATAATGCTAAGTCTAAATGTGATAATGAACGATTAGAATTAGTAAATCAATTTTTCAATAATCGAATTCGATATTCTTCAGATTATGAGACTTGGGGTGTTGGAGAATATTGGGCTTCACTAGATGAGACATTAGAGAAAAAAGCTGGAGATTGTGAAGATTATGCTATTGCAAAATATTTCACATTAAAAGCTATCGGAGTAGATGAAGAAAAACTTAAACTTATTCAGGTTCGAGTACTAACAACAAAAGTATCACATATGGTTTTATCATATTGTGATTCAGATGTGTTAATTTTAGATAATCTAATTGATGATATTCTTCCATTATCTGATCGCAGTGATATAGTTCCAATTATGGGATTTAACAGATTTGGGTTATGGATATTTAGAAAAACCAAACCTCAAATTTTAACTCAAGACAGTAAGCGTTTATCTCGATGGAGAGATTTGCAGAAAAAAGCAGAATCATTTGAGTTTAGGATAGATTAATATATGCAAATTAATAATGAGGTAAATTCTAATTTTTTTAACATATTATTTAAAACTTCAAACCATGCAATCCTAATACTAGCAAAATCAGATATGCAAATATTGGATGCAAATACAATAGCATTAGATTTATTAAAACATACACTTGAAGAGATTAAAAAATTAACAATTTTTAATATTATAATAACTAACAATTTAAAAAATATATTACATAATTTTTCTGGTGAAATTAATTATGATGGAGAAGTAGTTGATCGTACATATGATATTATTCCGGTAAAAATCACATTCAATTCAATTACTATTAATAATCAAACGGTTATTATTAGTACATTTTTGAATTTGACTAGTGCTACTTGTTTAGAACAAGAACTTATTAAAAGTAACAATAGATATGCAGCATTAGTTGAAGATCAAGTAGAATTTATTTATCGATTTGATAAAAATGGTATTTTAACATTTGTTAATAAAGCATATTGTGATTTTTTTGGAAAAAAATGTTCTGAAGTTTTAGGACATCATTATTATGATTTACTACCTAATGAAAGTAAAGAATTAGTTGAAAATTCTATAAGGTCTTTGTCCGCTACAAAATTATTTAATCATTATGATAATAAAGTTAAATTACAAGACGGAACAATTAAATGGATTCGTTGGTCAGACCGAATAATTTTTCATAAAGATAATTTAACCGATTTTGAATATCAATCAATTGGATTTGATATAACTGATCGTAAATATTTAGAACAAAAACTAATTCGACGAAATAAAAATTACAAGGGTATTTTAGATAGTTTACAAGATGGATTTTATCGAATTGATAAGAATTGTAAAATAGTATGTGTTAGTGCATCTACAATTAATATATTAGGATTTCATACACGATTTGAAATTCTTAATAAACGATTAAAAGATTTTTTTCCAAATGTAACTGAATTAAAACAAATTTTACGAAAAATAAAGAATGCCGATGGAAAAATATATGATCAAGAAACTAAAATATTTACTAAATCAAACAAAATAATAGATATATCTTTTAATGCACAACTTATGTATGATAAGAATAAAAAAATAATAGGCATTCAAGGAATGTTTCGAGACATTACAGAAATGAAACAAAAAGTTGATGAAATTATTAAACTTTATCAAGTAGTTGAAAGTTCTCAAAATGTTATTATGATTGTAGATTCTGATGGTAGTATTGAATATGCAAATAAATCAGTTCGGAATTTTATGAAAATACCGGACTATGTAAAAATAGAGGATGTAATTTTAGGTAAGAAACTTAAATCATTCATATCTTTTGATCCTCCACTTAATTTTTCAACAGTATGTAAAAAAGTTGAAACTGATGGTAAATGGTCTGGTTTTGCATATTGTTTTTGTACATATCATGATTACGAAAAGTTACCAATTGATATAATGTTTTCAAAGTTTGTCGATCAGTATGGGAAATTTCATGTTGTTGCTAGTTTTCATGATATTTCTGATAGAATTCGATTAGAGAAGAAAATCGAAGAGCAATCAAAAATGTATGAAGAATTATATGGTAATATGTTAACTCTTGTTGACAAGATGGATAAATTTAATAATTTAAAATTGAATAATATTAATACTCTGGAGGAGGCGTTCTCTAAATCGATCAATAGTATTATTACACTTGATGGAGAGTCTGTAAATGCCTCAGTATGATGATCAAGATGAATATAAAAATCCATCTATAAGTTTGTTAATTAGAAATTCATTTAAAAACTATGAGGCCACAATAAACCGATATGAAAAATTATTAGTTGATACAACTGCGTTAGCAACATCTATTAAAGAAAAACTTGTTCAAATTCCTGGAGAAAATGAAATTCGACGTATTATAGAAGAATTTTCTAAAGATTCTGATATGCGAGTTCAAAGACAACAGGATAAATTGGATTTAGCAGAAAAAGAAAATACAGAAACAACAAATGATATATTGAATTCTGTCAAAACAAATTTAAATAATTTAATTTTAAATTTTAAAATTATTATGGGATGGTTGGCAATTGTTTCTGTTGTTGGTGCTACTGCTATTGCTTATATAAATTTTATGGATAGTAAACAAGTAAAGCAATATGAAAGATCTTCACAATCAGAAAAAATTAGAAACACGAACGATAATACATTTTTTGAGTATATAACAAAAACCGGTGAAAAAATAAAAATTCCTATGAAATCTGGTCAAATAGTTGTTGAATGATAATATTTGGTTAATGAAGTTTGGTTGGATTATTATAAAAAAGAACTACAATAAAATTAAGAAAGGTTAAGAAACAGTATTATGGATAAAACATTGAAATGCAAAGATTGTGGAGTTGAGTTTATTTTCACAGAAGGTGAGCAGAGTTTTTATGCGGAAAAGAATTTTCCTGAACCAATTCGTTGTCCAGAATGTAGAAAAAATAAGAAGATGAGAGCTAATAATAAACACGCTAAATCATGAAACGAAGGAGATATTATAAAGGTCGTAGAATTTCTAAGGGAGAAAAAAGAATATCTGAGTTTTTTGATTTATATAATATTTCATATGTTCGAGAAAAATCTTTTACTGGTTGTACTAGTTTAAAAGGTAATTTATTACGTTTTGACTTTTATTTAGAACAATTTAATTTATTAATTGAATATCAAGGACAACATCACATCAAACCGATTAATAAATATAGAAGAGCACAAATTGTTCATAAAACTACTGTTTTGCATGATAAACTCAAAGAAATCTTTGCAACTGGTAGAAATATTAAATTATTAAAAATATATTACATGGATTATGATAATATTGAAATAATTCTAAAATCAACTCTTAGACAATTTCTTGATGTTTTTAGAAAATTGGAGGCAAGTGAAAAATAATGGAAGAAAAAAATGCTAAAGTTATTGATGGTGAAGAGGTTTTTAATCGAAGACAACGAAGATATTTAAAGACCCAGATGATAAAACAGGAGAAAACTAAACAGAAACGTTTGATTGAAAAAGGAGAACAATATATAACTCGAAAAGAATTTGTTGGACTTTTTCAATCTTGTCAAAAGCTTAGAGACCGTTTATATTATTTGGATATTAATTTTATGGCTTTAGAAAAACTTCTTCTTCAGAAAGGAATCTTTAGCGCTGAAGAATTACAAAAAGCTGTAAATGTTGAAGTTGAGAGAACACAAGAGTTCTCGAAAGTTCAAAGTGGGGAGAAGGATTATGACGCTCGCTTGAGTAAGTGTGTTGAACTTGAAGTTAATCCAGATGTAACTATTATCGGACAACAAATATTGAATGATACTGAGCTTTCTTTTGAAGAAAAATATGAATTAGCTTCGAAATATAATTTAACTACTTTGATAAAGATTTTAGATAACCAAAAAAATAAATAGATAATTACCTGATGAAATCGGCAAGATTGTATTAAAGATCTTGCCGATTTCTTTATAGGAGAAATTAATGCCAAGATATATTAACAACTCAAACATTCCAATTTATTACAATGAAACTGTATTTCGTCCATATTATGAAGTTGAAATTTTAGATACTTTGAAAACACAAGCCTCTGTATTAGGAAATGTTGCTGAAAATTATACTATTACATTAGGGGTTGATGATACACTTTTAATTAGATTTAATGATGAAGTAGCTTGGACAACTGTCGTTCTAACTGCTGGTGCTGGTAGAACCGCTACAAATATTGTTACTGATATTAATACAGCATATGGTAGTACAGTTGCATTTACTGAGAATGGATATGTTCGTATTACAGCTCCTAGAAGAAATAATACATTTTCAGCAATTTATATTGAAAATACTGGTAGTACGGCTGCAACATTATTAGGTCTT
>Ga0265294_10008542_pt1 | contig 11930 bp, 10 predicted proteins | sample MunlanPumphouse3_FD_192504 | JGI IMG/M metagenome (GOLD analysis project Ga0265294, IMG submission 192504) | Groundwater microbial communities from a municipal landfill in Southern Ontario, Canada - Pumphouse #3 | ecosystem: Environmental > Aquatic > Deep subsurface > Groundwater | place... | reverse complement strand
CCCAACTCCTCGGAGTTAGCGATGTGATTATCGGCCTGACTATCGTAGCCATTGGAACCTCACTGCCCGAATTGGCCTCGGCTATCACTGCATCCCGAAAAGGAGAACATGAACTGGCCCTTGGCAATATCATCGGCTCCAATATGTTCAATACTCTCGCCGTTGTCGGCATCGCCGGAACTATCCATCCGCTCGACATTCCATCCGAAATTCTCTCGCGAGATATCCTGATTGTAAGCCTGCTTACCATATCAATATTCCTTCTTGGATTAAAAACCCAAGGACAGCCCGGAAAAATCAACCGTTTCGAGGGAGGAATTCTGGCAGCTTTCTACGTTATTTATCTTGTCATCCTGGCGTCATCGGCTATAAAGGCTTGACTCTCAAGCCTTTCTGACTATCTCCCGAGTCGAGAGCAAACCACAGGCAGCCCAGATATCCTGACCGCGCGAAGCACGCACCGTCGTCAGAATTCCTTTTTTGGTTAACGCATCCTTAAAGGCCAGAACAGTCTGATCATCCGATCCCTGCAGCGATGTGTCCGGAATCGGGTGAAAACGAATCAGATTTATGCGACAGCGAACCTTATTCAATACCCTCGCTAACTCCTTGACGTGAGCAGGAGTGTCATTTAAACCTTTGAATAAAATGTATTCAAAAGATATCCTGCGCTGACGACCCCAATCAAACGAACGAATCGTTTCAATCACTTCCGATAGTGGATAAACCTTCTCCACCGGCATGAGCATCCTGCGCTCCTCAGGGAAAGGAGTGTGTAAACTAACGGCCAGATGAGCCTGAGTGCGATTGAGGAACTCCTGCATCGCCGGAATGATTCCAATCGTCGAAACCGTAATCCTCCGCGGACTCCAGCCATACCCCCAGTCGGCAGTCAATATTTCAATACTCCGTAGCACCTCCTCCAAGTTATCAAAAGGCTCGCCCATACCCATATACACCACATTCGTCAGCTTCTCACGCTCGGGCAATCGATGGACCTGGTTGAGAATCTCGCCAGCAGTCAACTGCCCCTGAAAACCCTGCCTCCCAGTCATACAAAACAGACAACCCATCTTACAACCCACCTGAGAAGAAATGCATAGCGTGGCCCGTTCTTCATCCGGAATATAAGCCGCCTCAACAAATTTACCTTGACCAGCCTGAAAAAGATACTTCTTGGTTCCATCCACCGACTCTTGAAAACTTACCGGATCCGCAAGACCAAGAACAAAACGCTCCCCTAAGGCCCCCCTAACCCTCGCCGATAAATTGGTCATCTCATCAATCGAGCCTATCTGCTTTTTGTATAACCAACCCGCAATCTGCCCCCCAACATACCGTGGTAGCCCCATCTGCTCCACAATAACGTGAAGTTCTTCAAGAGTCTTTCCGAATAATCCTTCCCGCTCTAAATGACCCATCAGGTTTCTAGATAAACTGTTCAGATACCACGTAAATTAAATCACAAAGATAACACAGTCATCCAACGATGAAATGCCAATTTTCTTCCAGGAGTGTGTTAAAAAAGCTTAATTACCCTGCCAACCATTTACTTAAACCCACCTTTTCCCTAAATTTGAATGACCTGTATTGCAACCCCAAAACAAAAATTCAATGAAAAAGCTCAATCCCTCCTTTATCATACTGATAATCATCAGTTTGCTAATTAATACCACCGCCCTAAACGGTCAATCAGCCAGAAACCCAATGCTGTCCGGTCAGGATCGGCTTGAGAAATTTAGCCTGATTCAAAAAATGAAATCCTCCTCTCCTTTTGCCAACATGAAGTGGCAATTTGTCGGGCCTACCAATGTCAGCGGGCGCTGCACGGATGTCGCTGTCGTACAGCCAAAAGGCCAGAATTATACCATCTATGTCGGTACCGCTTCTGGTGGAATCTGGAAAACCGAAAACGAAGGAGTCACCTGGAAACCAATTTTTGAAAATGAGGTTACCGCTTCCATCGGCGATATTACCTTAGATCCTCAAAATCAGGAAGTTCTATGGGTTGGCAGCGGGGAAGCAAATATTTTCCGCAGCTCTCAGTCGGGTTGCGGTATCTACCTGACTACCAATGGCGGCAAAACCTGGGAGCATAAGGGACTCGAAAATACTTTCACCATCGCCCGCATCCTGGTCCATCCTAAAAATTCCAAAGTAGTGTATGTCGCTGCCTCCGGACATGAATGGACAGATAACCCTGATCGCGGTGTTTACAAAACTACTGATGGCGGAAACACCTGGGATAAAATTCTTTATATCGACGAACAGACCGGAGCGATCGACCTGGTAATGGATCCGTCCGATACTAACACCCTCTATGCCGCTACCTGGCAACGCATTAGAAAGAAATGGAACGACCCACGAACCGAATCCGACTATTCCGGTAGCGGTATCTGGAAAACTACCAATGGCGGAAAATCATGGGATCCCATCAACAGTGGACTGCCGGAAGCTGAGTTCAGAGGACGTATCGGCCTCGATATTGCTGCCTCAAACCCAAAAGTATTGTATGCCTTTGTCGATAATTACGAGATCGCTCGTAAAAATGACAATACAGACGAAACCGACTCTTACGGACGTCCAAAAGGTGGCGTCATTAAAGGTGCCACCATTTACAAAAGCAGCAATAAAGGGAAAGACTGGACCCTCGTCAGCGGTCAAACACCCGAGATGGCCCGGTATATGGAAAGCCACTCCTCAACTTACGGGTGGGTATTCGGACAAATCCGCGTCGATCCAACCGATGAAAATACCATCTACACCATGGGACTGATGCTGAACGTATCGAACGACGGAGGCAAAACATTCCGTACACTCGATGGAATGCACGTGGATCATCATGGGTTGTGGATCGACCCAGCCAATCCATCCTATCTGATCAATTGTAACGATGGTGGGATCGTCATCTCCTACGACAAAGGAGAAAACTGGATGCAATTTACTCATAACCTACCTGCAGTACAGTTCTTTACCATCAACTATGACCTGGGTGAGCCCTTTAAAGTTTATGGTTCAGTACAAGATCACGGCAGCTATAGCGGTGTCATCGACCTCTCCAGAGGACGAGACCGGATTCCGGCACGCCCCTTTGACTACGCACCGGGCGGCGAAGGAAGTAATCACGCTATCGATCCCCGCGATCCCAACCTGGTCTATTCGGCCGGATTTTACGGATCCCTCAGCCGGGCTAACCTGACAACCGGTGACCGAAAAAGTATTCTGCCACGAACCTTCGATACCGAACCACCACTCCGTGGACAGTGGCTGGCACCCTTTATCCTGTCTGAACACAATCCAGACATCATTTATCATGGCATGCAATACCTATATCAGTCTAATGATCAAGGAAATACATGGAAGCGCATCAGTCCGGACCTCACCCATAATATCCCGGAAAAAATCGGGGATATTCAATACCAAACCCTTTCCACCATCTCCGAATCACCGCTATACTTCGGACTAATCTACGCCGGAACCGATGATGGCCGCCTCCATATCACCCGCAATGGCGGAACCACTTGGACCGAATTAACACCAAAGCTGGCCCCTGATAGATGGATCAGCCGCATCGTGGCATCGAAATTTAAAATAGGACGAGTTTATGTAACCCAAAACGGGAAAAGAGATGATGACTTTCAAGTATATATCTGGAAATCTGAAGACTACGGCGAAACCTTCCAGGATATCTCAGCTAACATCCCCCTCGGACCCGTTAACGTTATTCGCGAAGACCCATTCAACGGTGATATTCTCTATCTCGGAACCGACACCGGAGTTTATATTTCAACTAATGGAGGAAAATCCTGGGAAATACTCGGCAACCTACCAACCGTCTATGTTCATGACCTGATAATTCATCCACGCGATAATATCATCGTCATTGGAACCCATGGCCGGGGAGTTTGGGCCCTGGATGCCAATACCATCAATAAAGCTAACGAGAGAAGACGGTTCTACCGATAGATAGGCACCTTTGATTAGAAGGCATTCCTATTCTATTACCCGGTGCCAGGTCTGCTTCCGGCCAATCGGGCCTATGGATCCACGTACTGTCAGGGTTTTGGAATCTTCTAGCCAAATCTTGACATCATAAAACTTGCCGTTGCCAGGATCCAAAATGCCCTTTTTACCCTTCCATACCTCATCAGATCGGGTTAATCCGCTGATAATCACCATACCCCGAATACGTTTATCCTTCAGGGCACCCTTGCACTTATCACAGGTGTCGTCTGTCGGAGTCACCCCATCATCATCAAAAGTCTCCAAAATCTTGCCGTAAAGCTTCCCTCCAGAAATCCATATCTGAACAATGGATTTCTGCAAGTTGGTCTCATCATCAATGGTACGCCACTTACCAACCACATCCTGTCCAAAGATCTGCCCGCCAGCAAACAACAGAGCAGCCACTAAAAGTCCGGTGAGTTGTAACTTTTTCATATCGATTGGGTTTAAAGCAAATTTCGGGATCGAAGTAAATAAAAAAAACAATAACACAACTATAGCCATAATCCAACCGACTAACAAAACCCGAGATATCCTTTGATCCACTTCGACAGTTTACAACTATCACCCCCTAAACCTGCTGATCAGGTGCTGTTATCTGCTTAATCCACCTTTGTTTATTTCCGGTATTCCGTTACCTTTGCCCGCTCAATAATCACACGAAATGATGAAAACAAAAATCTGGGTCGGTATGGCCACGTTGGCACTCCTGACCACAATCTCATGCGGACAAATGAAAAAATCCTCACTTGACATCGGTCAGATTCAGCTGACCAACCTCGCCGATACGGCTAGTTATGCTCTTGGCGTTAATATGGCCACAGCTATGATGGAACAGGGCTTCGAAGACTTGAACCTCACCGCTTTTGCCAAAGCTTTTCAAGATGTTTACACCGAAAGCAAAACCCTGATCTCCAACGAAGAAACGAACGGAATTCTGCAGGAATATTTCATGTCCCTGTCGGATCAAGCCGGACAAGAAAACCTGGCTGAAGGCCAGGCATTCCTGGAAAAAAACGGGAAAAATGATGGTGTAGTCACTACAGAATCCGGACTACAGTATGAAGTGATCACCCAGGGAACCGGCGCGAAACCAACAGCAGAAAGCACAGTTAAAGTACATTATCATGGCACCCTGATCGACGGTACCGTTTTTGACAGCTCTGTTGACCGCGGCCAACCCGTTGAATTCCCCCTCAATGGAGTCATTCCCGGATGGACCGAAGGTGTTCAACTCATGCCTGTCGGATCAAAGTATAAGCTCTATATCCCCTCCGAACTGGGTTATGGCGCCAATGTACCTCCTGGTGGTCCCATCGGGCCAAATTCAGTCCTGATCTTTGAAGTCGAACTGATCGACATCATCAACTAATCAGGTATCAAAAACTCTTTTAAAAAGCCCCGCTAATGCGGGGTTTTTTATTTTCTACCCTCCCCGGAGAAAAACTTTGATATCCGGATTTTTTTGTAACCTTGCAGTGAGCAAATATTCGATATTTTAGCTCAATATACTCATATTTAAACTGTTACAAACAACCAAATCGATAACCCGATGTCAATTAAACGGAAAACCCGCGAACTGATGGAACGCAGAGAACAGATCCTTCAGGGTGGAGGGGAGTCTGCCATTAAGAAGCAGCAGGAGATGGGGAAAATGACCGCCCGCGATCGAGTCATCAGTATCCTGGATGAAAACTCATTTCAGGAGTATGATCTATTTGCCCAGCATGAAGGCCGGGATTTTGACATGGATAAAAAAGAGCTTCCGGGCGATGGAGTGATAACCGGAACCGGTAAAATCTATGGCTCACCTGTTTGTATCTTTGCTCAAGATTTCACCGTTGCTGGAGGATCTCTCGGCCTGATGCACGCCCGAAAAATCACCAAAATCATGGATCATGCCCTGAAACTAAAAGTTCCGCTGATCGGAATCAACGATTCAGGTGGCGCCAGAGTGCAGGAGGGCGTCAACTCTCTGGCAGGATATGGGGAGATTTTCTACCGAAACACCCAGGCTTCGGGAGTAATCCCTCAGATCTCCGTTATCCTGGGTCCATGCGCCGGCGGTGCCGTGTACTCACCAGCTTTGACAGATTTCGTTTTTGTCGTGGATAAAATCTCAAAAATGTTCATCACCGGCCCCGAAGTGATCAAAACCGTCCTGGGCGAAGAAATCTCAATGGAAGAACTGGGCGGAGCCCAAGTCCATTCCACCATCACCGGGAATGCCCACTTTTACGCAGCCAGCGAAACTGAATGCTTTGAACAAATCAAAAACCTCATCTCCTATATTCCCTGGAATAACAACCTTAAACCCAGAAAATTACGACCACGAAGCCCCAAAAACGCTTACAAAATCGACACCATCGTACCTGTCGATCCAAAACAACCTTACGATGTCAGAAATGTCATCCGGGCAATTGCTGATAGTTCCGAATTCTTTGAAATTCAGGAACAATTTGCCCAAAATATCGTGATAGGCTACGGACGGATGAACGGTCAGACAATCGGTTTCGTCGCAAACCAACCCATGTACATGGCCGGAGTCCTCGACGTGGATTCATCGGATAAGGCCGCCCGATTTATCCGATTCTGCGATGCGTTTAATATCCCACTGATTACCCTGGTTGACCTACCCGGATACCTCCCAGGTGTAGATCAGGAACATGCAGGCGTAATCCGCCACGGCGCCAAGGTGCTCTACGCTTATAGCGAAGCAACCGTGCCCCGAATTACCGTTATTCTCCGAAAAGCCTACGGCGGAGGATATATCGCGATGAACAGCCGCCACCTGAATGCTGATATCGTCTTCGCCTGGCCATCAGCCGAAATCGCTGTGATGGGACCAGAAGGTGCCGCGAATATCATCTTCCGTAAAGAGATCACCTCCGCAGAAGATCCGGAAAAAATGCGCAAACAAAAAATTAAAGAGTATAAAGATAAATTCGCGAACCCTTACGTAGCAGCCGCTAAAGGCTATGTCGATGCAGTCATCGAACCAGAAAATACCCGCGATTACCTGCTTCATGCCCTGGAAGTCCTGGAAACAAAGGATGTGCCACGCCCGCTTCGAAAACACGGATGTATCCCGTTGTAAGCGATTGTTCTAAGTTTTACCTTTTTTTGCAAGAACCCATGAAACAAAACGAAACGCCACTGGCAGAACTAAACTTCGAAGGCTCCAAATATAAAACCCTGATAACCAAAAAGTTTCAGTCAAGAAAAGCCTACATCCCCGATGATCCGAATAAGATCAACGCACAAATCCCAGGCACTATCCTCAAAATCATGGTCAAAGAGGGCCAACAAATTAATCCCTCGAAATGTCTCTTCATTCTGGAAGCCATGAAAATGAAAAACCGAGTTTTTGCATCCGTTTCTGGTACGATTAAGAAAATCTATATTACAGAAGGTCAAATTGTTACAAAAAACCAACTACTATTGGAACTGGGAAAACCAGAGTTAAAACCAATACCAGAACCGGATCAAACCAATCAGGAAGCCACTAAAGAGCGGAAAACAAGGCGATTCGGGAAAAGAAACCGCGCTAAATCAGACCAGTAATCCTTCCCAAATCAAATAAGGACGGATTAATTCGGGAACTTCCCGCTGCTCTTTGAAAAGCGCGTAAACAGCCGATCCACTACCAGTCATGCTACTGTATAAAGCTCCTGCCCCATAACAGGCATCACGGATCTCCTGTATCAAGGGAATCTTCGTAAAAGCATAAGCCTCAAAGTCGTTCCTAACCAACCCAGCCCACATCGAAAGAGGCTGCTGCAAAGCATCAATAAGAGATACAGACCATGGCACCGACGTAACGTTACGATAAGCCTCTACCGTAGATATTCCAGCTCCGGGATGGAAAAGCCAAATATTCAAACCCTTGATATCCAATAAAAATGGCGTAAGCTCTTCGCCTCTCCCAACAGCTAAAGAGGGTACCGGATCAATAAAAAATGGACAATCACTGCCTAACTCCCCTGCTAACAATTGAAGCTCCTCCTTACTTAATCCCAGATTAAACAAACGACTTAACATGACCAGCATAAAAGCACCATCCGATGAACCGCCTCCTAACCCACCTCCAGGAGGAATCGACTTGTGAAGTTTTACCAATACCGATGGAAGAATGAACCGATCCGATAATAAATGATAGGCTTTCACAACCAGATTGGACGACTCTTCTCCATCTAACATGATGCCACTGATGTCCATCGAAGCTATACCATAGCCCCCATCGGAATCCGGAATAACCTCTAGCCGGTCAGTCAATCCGATAGGATAAAAAACCGTCTCGACCGAATGATACCCATCGGCCCTTTTTGCCTTGATATTCAAGCCAATATTGATCTTCGCGCAAGGATACGTCAACATAGGAGACTCCTGTCCCAGTTATTAACAAAGCCTAAAGTAACTACTTTTTTTAGTGAAATTCTGCTCATCTTTGTCTTTCAACCAGAACTCTATGGCGCAAAAAAAAACAACCGATACCAACAGACGGCTCCAGGAAATTGTACAAGACCTTGGAAAAGTTCCACCACAAGCTATCGAAATTGAGGAAGCTGTACTCGGTGCTCTCATGCTCGAGAAAGATGCAGCCGCTTCAGTCATCGATATCCTCCAAGCCGAATCATTTTATAAGGATACCCACCGGGTGATCTACGAATGCATTCTAAACCTTTCTGTTAATCACGAACCTATCGACCTGCTCACCGTTACCGAGGAACTCAAAAACCAAGGTAAACTGGAAATGATCGGCGGCCCCTACTACCTCACCCAACTTACCAGTAAAGTAGCTTCCGCTGCTCACGTGGAATACCATGCCCGCATCGTAGCTCAAAAATATATCCAACGCGAACTAATCCGCGTCTCTTCCGACATCCAGGAAAAAGCTTTCGATTCTAACCAGGATGTGGACGAACTGCTTGATTTTGCTGAAGGTGAACTGTTTAATGTAGCTTTCGGTAACATTAAAAAGGAAACACAAAAAATCGATGTCCTCATCGAAAAGGCCATCGCCCGAATGGAAGAACTCTCCACCCGGGAATCCGGACTCAGCGGCATCCCATCTGGCTTCACCAAACTCGACAGGATCACCTCGGGTTGGCAACCATCCGACTTGGTCATTATCGCAGCAAGACCCTCCATGGGAAAAACAGCCTTCATGCTCTCAATGGCACGTAATATGGCCGTGGAACATGAAAAGCCTGTCGCTATCTTTTCTCTTGAAATGTCTAGTATTCAACTAGTTAACAGACTCATTGTTAGCGAGACAGAACTAGCAGCCGAAAAAATAAGAAATGGCCAACTCAAAAAATATGAATGGGAACAGTTGGAAATTAAACTGAAAACCTTGGTCTCCGCCCCAATCTTTATCGATGACACCCCGGCAATTAGTGTATTCGAACTGAGAGCTAAAGCCAGAAGACTTAAACTCCAATATCAAATCCAACTTCTGGTGGTTGACTATCTCCAACTGATGACCGGCCCACCTGATAGCTCCGGAAGCCGCGAGCAGGAAGTCAGTAGCATCTCCCGCTCCCTTAAAGCAATCGCTAAAGAGTTGGATATCCCAATTATCGCCCTCTCCCAGCTGAACCGCTCTGTCGAACTACGTGCCGGCGACAAACGGCCACAACTGTCCGACTTGAGAGAATCGGGAGCTATCGAACAAGATGCCGATATCGTCATCTTTATCCATCGCCCCGAAAGATTCGGACTAACCGAAGACTCAGAAGGCCGATCAACTATCGGAATCGCCGATATCATCATTGCTAAACATCGTAACGGTGCCGTCGGAGATATACAACTCCGCTTCAAATCAGAACAAGCTAAATTTACTGAGCTCGATTTTGAATTTGCTGATGCCAGCTATGACCTGCCAGATAACGGAACCGTGAAGTATGAATCCAGAATGAACAAAAACCTGTCGCAATCAGATTATGCCGATGAGTTTTAAACGGTCCCTCAATCATATCATCCTCTTACTGGCTCTCCTGATCAGCTCAAGCCCAATGGCAAGGGCTGCATTCCTCCTGATTCCAATGGACAAAAGCCAGACCAATCACCTGAAAGCTTATGGCATAGCCTACTGGTCAATCGAGAGAGGTGCCCCCCTCGAATGGCTCCTAAATTACCGCGGCGGAAGCTTCCTGGTTGGATTCGATCAGATCATTGAACAAGAGTGCCTCCTGAGAGGCGTCAAAATCGAAGTGATCGCCGATGCAGCTAGACTCCAAATTCTCGAAAAAATCGCACAACCTAATGTCAATATGGACGCAGTCAAAATGGAGAAAGCTCCAAAAATTGCCGTCTATGCCCCCGAAGATAAACAACCCTGGGACGATGCCGTCATGATGGCCCTGGAATACGCCGAGATCCCTTATGAACAAATCTATGATGGCGAAATCCTCGATGGAAAACTCAAAGAATACGACTGGCTACACCTGCATCACGAAGACTTTACCGGCCAATACGGACGGTTCTATCGAGCCTTCAACCATATGGTCTGGTACCAAAAACAAGTCGCGGAGAATGAAGCCATGGCAACCCGCTATGGATTTCAAAAAGTCTCCCAGATGAAACTTCAGGTAGCCCTCACCATAAAAGCCTATGTCGCCAACGGTGGCTTCCTCTTCTCTATGTGCTCCGGTGCCGACTCATTCGATATCGCCCTGGCTTCCGAAGGAATCGATATCTGTGCTCAAATGTACGATGGAGATCCCGTCGATCCCGAAGCAAACAGCAAACTGGACTTCTCAAAAACACTGGCTTTCCATAACTTCAAGCTGATCGAAAATCCACTCGAATACGAATTCTCAACGATCGACGCCACCCAGTCGAGACGAATTACCGAAAACCAAGACTACTTTACCCTATTTGAGTTCTCAGCCAAATGGGACCCCGTCCCAACTATGCTATGCCAAAACCATACTCAGATAATCAAGGGCTTTATGGGCCAAACTACTGCCTTCCTGAGCCAGTACGTTAAGCCAACCATCGTCGTCATGGGCGAAAACAAATCTCTGGGAGAAACCCGATATATCCACGGAGAATATGGCCAGGGAACCTGGACTTTCTACGGCGGTCACGACCCGGAAGACTACCAACATCTGGTTGGAGATCCCCCAACAGATCTTTCTCTTTACCCCAATTCTCCCGGATATCGCCTGATACTCAATAATATACTGTTTCCTGCAGCCAGGAAAAAGAAACTAAAGACCTGACCGTCCTACCACTATCACTAACTCTCCTTTCGGGGAATTCTCACGGTAATGCTTGGCAACCTCCTCCAACGTTCCCCTAACCGTCTCCGCATGAATCTTGGTCAACTCCCTCGACACGGAACAAAACCGATCTGGCCCAAACTCTACCGCTAACTGCTCCAACGTTTTAACCAACCTAAAAGGGGATTCATAAATCACCACCGTACGATCCTCCCCAGCTAACTCCCGAATCCGCCCCGAACGCCCTTTCTTTACAGGCAAAAAACCTTCGAAAACAAACCTCTCCGTTGGCAAGCCCGACTCCACCAGCGCAGGAACAAAGGCCGTTGGCCCAGGTAAACACTCAACCACCAACTCCGCTTCCAAACAAGACCTGATCAACAAAAAACCTGGATCGGAAATCCCCGGCGTACCCGAATCAGTGATCAACGCAGCACACTCCCCAGCTTGCAGCCGCATAATAACCCCCTTGACCGAGTGATGCTCGTTGAACTTATGATGCGAAAGGAGAGGCTTTTTAATCTCATAATGATTCAGCAAAATACCCGATGTCCGAGTATCTTCAGCTAAAATAAAATCTACCTCCTTGAGTATCCGCAAAGCACGAAGGGTAATATCTTCAAGATTACCGACAGGCGTTGGAACCAAGTAAAGATCCGGCTTTGAACGTCTCATTTCTTTTCCCTCGACTGGTTA
>Ga0265294_10008541_pt1 | contig 11931 bp, 8 predicted proteins | sample MunlanPumphouse3_FD_192504 | JGI IMG/M metagenome (GOLD analysis project Ga0265294, IMG submission 192504) | Groundwater microbial communities from a municipal landfill in Southern Ontario, Canada - Pumphouse #3 | ecosystem: Environmental > Aquatic > Deep subsurface > Groundwater | place... | reverse complement strand
CTTTTGGGCAACGTGGTGCAGCCCTTGTCGCAGAGCCATGAAAGAATTGGAACCGGCAAAAGAAAACTTCAAAGGCAAGGATGTCGCCTTTGTCTATCTTGCATGTGAAAATTCTCCCATCGACACTTGGAAAAATATGATTCCGGATATCCCCGGTGAACACTTCCGCGTCACGAATGATCTATACAATTACCTAAGTAAGAAGTTTGGTGTAAAAGGTGTTCCCTCTTACATGATCATCAACAAAAAGGGAGAACAGGTCTATTTCAACGTTGGTTTTGAAGGAGTAGATAAAATAACTGGCTTGTTGAACCAAGAACTCAATCAATAAGAATAATAAAACAATGGCCCTATAAAAATGAAGAGGTTGTCCTTAAAAAAGACAACCTCTTCATTTTATTATATTCTCTTAGAGACTCTTACGCATCAATTTTCGCATACGATGCATTTGCCTCAATAAACTCACGTCTCGGGGCAACATCATCTCCCATCAACATGGAGAAGACATGATCTGCATCGGCTGCATTTTCAATCGTTACCTGACGCAAGGTGCGGAATTCAGGATCCATAGTGGTGTGCCAAAGTTGTTCTGCATTCATTTCACCCAAACCTTTGTAACGCTGCGTATGGATCGCATTTTCATTGCCGCTGCCGTATTTTTCGATGAATTGCTGGCGTTGGATTTCTGTCCAGCAATATTCTTCAACCTTGCCTTTCCTGCAAAGATAAAGCGGAGGAGTAGCAATATAGATATAACCGTTCTCAATCAGTGGCTTCATTTGGCGGAAAAAGAAAGTCAGCAAGAGGGTGTCGATATGGCTACCGTCGACGTCGGCATCGGTCATGAAGATAATCTTGTGATACCGAAGTTTAGAGATGTTCAATTCCTTGGAATCATCATCCGTTCCAATTGAAACGCCAAGAGCTGTGTACATATTGCGGATTTCCTCGTTTTCAAGAATCCTGTGTTGCATAGCCTTCTCCACATTCAGTATCTTGCCACGAATTGGCATAATTGCCTGATACTTGCGAGAACGGCCTTGTTTGGCCGTTCCACCTGCAGAGTCTCCTTCGACAATAAAGAATTCGCATTTTTCAGGATCACGGTCTGAACAGTCTGCCAGTTTTCCAGGTAAGCCTCCGCCGGAAAGCGGACTCTTGCGCTGAACCAGTTCACGGGCATTACGGGCTGCATGACGAGCTGTGGCAGCTAAAACGACCTTATCGACAATAATTTTTGCCTCTTTCGGATGTTCCTCCAGATAATTGCCTAGAGCTTCGCTCACAGCCATATCTACGGAACCCATAACTTCGTTGTTCCCAAGCTTTGTTTTAGTCTGACCTTCAAACTGAGGTTCAGCTACCTTGATGGAGATCACGGCGGTAAGACCTTCCCGAAAGTCATCGCCTGTAACTTCAATCTTAACCTTTTCCAACATCTTGGAATCTTCTGCATATTTTTTCAATGTTCGGGTCATGCCACGACGGAAACCTGCAAGGTGTGTACCTCCTTCGATTGTATTGATGTTATTGACGTAAGAAAAGATATTTTCATTGTAGGACTGGTTATACATCATGGCGACCTCCACCGGCATACCACCAAATTTATCGGTTGAGATATGAATCACATCGTCAATCAGAGGTTCACGGGATTGATCCAAGAAACGGACAAATTCCTTCAGGCCTTCATCTGAATGAAAAATTTCACTTTTAAACTCACCGTTTTCAAGGACATTACGACGGTCCGTCAAAGAAAGCTTGATGCCCGTATTCAGATAAGCAAGTTCACGAAGTCGGGCAGCCAGAACATCATATTTAAATTCAAGCACAGAAAATATTTCATCATCCGGAATAAAAGTGATTGTCGTTCCGGTTTCTTCAGATGTACCAATTTCCCTGACACTATAAATAGGCTTTCCGCGCTTGTAATCTTGTTCATACAATTTTCCGTCACGACAAATTTCTACATGAAAAGAAGAAGAAAGTGCATTTACGCAAGAGACGCCCACGCCATGCAATCCACCGGAAACTTTATAGGAACCTTTATCGAATTTTCCACCTGCATGAAGCACGGTCAAAACCACCTCCAGCGCCGAACGCTGTTCCTTTTCATGCCAATCGACCGGTATGCCACGACCATTGTCAATAACGGTGACAGAGTTATCCTCATTGATGGACACCTGAATGTCATCGCAATAACCGCCCATTGCCTCGTCTATCGAATTATCTACAACTTCATATACTAGATGGTGCAAGCCTTTCAGTCCTGTATCGCCAATATACATGGAAGGACGCTTGCGTACAGCTTCCAGCCCTTCAAGAACCTGAATACTATCCGCAGAATAAGATTGTGATGCGTCCAATTTTTCTTCTTCACTCATATGATTTGTCAATTTTTTGTTAAAATGAATCGTTTTCCACGATGTTTGTCAGGGTATTATCTTTCCCTGAATTCTCAACAAATATAGAGAATCTTCACGATTAAAACACCATGCATGTTGGCCTTTTTTTAGTTTAAAACCAACAAAAAAAGGCCGCATCTTTCGATACAGCCCTGCTTGTTATATAGGGTCTGATTAAAGTTTGTTAACGCCTTTTGTAAGCTTAGACTTCAAATTGGCAGCTTTGTTTTTGTGAATCACATTTTTCTTTGCCAATTTATCCAACATGGAAGTTACTTTAGGAAGCAATGCGGCAGCAGCTTCTTTTTCTGAAACTAAGCGAAGCTCGCGTACTGCGTTACGGGCAGTCTTTGCATAATAACGATTGTGCAAACGCTTTGTCAACGTTTGACGAATTCTTTTTAATGATGATTTGTGATTTGCCATCTCGACTAATCTTTTAAATTATTGTTTACTATTTAGTAGCCCATAGCAGAATCGAACTGCTCTTTCAAGAATGAAAATCTTACGTCCTAACCGATAGACGAATGGGCCGGCCTGTTGCTTTCGTCCTTAAAAAATATCCTTTGATATTTGGCCGTTAAAGCGGGTGCAAAGATAGAACGCTTTTTCCTTTTGACAAACCTTTTTTGAAAAAAAAATGGTCAAAAGCAGCATTTTCCATCAATTTTAATTTTTATCATCTATCAATCAATCCTTTATAATGATTGGCTTAAGTGTATTAGCATACATTTCCGGGTTGTTCAAGACCTCAATCGCCTTTTTCAGGCAAGGATCAAACTTGAGAGATTGTTGCATTTCGCCGGATTGATAGTAATATCTGCTCACGATTTCGCCACTTAGAAGCATTTCAATTTCTTTACGGAAGGTCACAAAATCATCATCCAGATTTCGGTTCAACTTCGATTCCAAAGCTGTCAATTCATTTTTGACATCTTCGGTATAACTCTCTGCATCAAGAGCCTCCTTCAACTTATCAAAAGCTTTTTTACTTTGGCTGTCATAGGTAAACTTCCGACCTTTAACATATTCCAGAAAATCCAGATATTCGGCATCGCTAATCTTAAATTCAGATACCGGTGCAATCTTATCATGTTTTCTGTAATATTGATTCACATAATCGAAGAAATACATGCCATCGAGCAAATAATAGCTGATGGAAGATACGCGCTCGTCTTTACATTCAATATCCGGCTGGATACCACCTCCATCCTTGACCTTCCGACCGGCGCGCGTCGTAAACTCTGTGGTCAGACTGTCGGGAATACGCCCGACGCTTCCATCTTCATTGCGGTTGGAGTAATCAATAGCCTGGATACACCTTCCACTCGGAATGTAATACTTGGCTGTAGTCACCTTTAAAACGCCATTGAAGGGAATACCGCGGGTCGTCTGCACCAGCCCTTTCCCAAAAGTCCGGGTACCCAATATCACTGCTCTGTCCAAATCCTGCATGGCTCCGCAAACAATTTCAGAAGAAGAGGCAGACCCTCTGTTTGCCAAAATGACAATAGGCATCACTGTGTCAATAGGCTCACGAGTCGTCTTATAAGTCTGGTCCCATTGATGCACTTTTCCGCGGGTGTTGACTATTTCCTGTCCTTTATTGACAAAAAGATTACAGATAGATACCGCTTCATCAAGCAGACCACCGCCATTGCCCCGTAAATCAAGTACAAGCTTTTGTGCTCCCTGCTTTTTCAGATCAAGCAAAGCCTGTCTAACTTCCTGACTTGCCTTGGTGGTAAAGCCACTCAGATTGATATAACCAATCTTGCTATCTACCAAACCATGATAAGTCACCTGATTGATTATAATGAGTTCTCGTAAAATTTTCTTTTCGATGGGTTTGGAATACCCCTCCCTTTGAATCCGCAATTTTACTTCAGTTCCAGGCTGCCCTTTTAGCAATTCACTTGCACGGTTGATTGTTTCATGATCCATTTTCACGCCATTGATTTCCAGCAGGATATCCCCGGAAAGCAATCCGGCTTTTTGTGCAGGCATATTTTGATATGGATCCAACACCACCACTTTCCCGTTTTGTGGGCCGATAATGGCACCAATACCACCATATTCCCCGGTAGTCATAAATTTAAAATCTTCCGTTTCAGATTCGGGCATGTAATTGGTGTAGGGATCAAAGGATGACATCAATCCATTGATACTGTTTTTCAAAGCCTTTTCCGGTCGAACACTGTCTACATAAAACTGATCCAGTTCCCTGTATAGAGCATGCAAGATTTCGTAGTTTTTAGAAATCTCGAAATCTTTTTTTTCAGTTGAGGAATTGGAAAAACCTGGAATATTTAATCCAAAAAGTAGGATTAATGCAATAAAATTTGATTTTAGTTTAAGCATTTGACGGCGTGTATTCTATTTAAAAACTGAATATAAATATTTAAAAATCTGAACAGACTTTTTCCCAAACGGAGTCGCTCATTTTTGGTCCGACCACTTCAATTACTTTACCTGCAGTAATTGTTCCATAACGGGTACAATCCCCCAGGCTCCGGCCATTGGACATTCCATAAATGAAACCAGCTGCAAAAAGATCTCCTGCACCTGTGGTATCTACACAATTGGCAGCCACAGCAGGAACAAGCACCCGTTCTTCTCCCTGAATGGCCATGGCACCATAAGCTCCCATCTTAACAACAGCCATATCGACTTGTTTGGCGATACACTCTAGAGCCTCTTCGGGTTGAAATCCGGTCAAAGCCTTTGCCTCTTCTTCGTTTGCAAAAACAATATCAACAGAAGAAGCGATGATTTGGTTCAAAAAATCGAGATTTTCCTCCACTACATTGTAGCTTGCGAGATCCAGTGCCACTTTCATTCCTTCGTTTTTGGCCATATTCACAGCTTTCAAAAAAAGGTCATGGTTTTGTACCAGATAACCTTCTAGGTAAAAAAGGTTGTAGTTTCTAAAAAGCTTAGGATGAATATCCTCAGGCATAAGATCTGCTGCAGCACCAAGATAAGTGGCAAAAGTCCTTTCGCCGTCCGGGCTGATAAAGACCAAAGACTGGCCGGAAGCCAGATCACCTTTAAGCAGGTGAGAATCCACACCGTAATATTGCAGATCATGCTGATAATTTAACCCAACCTCATCGTGATTGACCTTCCCGATAAATCTGGAACTGATACCAAGTTTGGAAGCTCCGGTGATGGTATTGGCTGCAGAGCCTCCACAGACCAACTGCCTGGGCAAATCCGATACTTGTGTTCGGATTCGATAAAACTGTTCCTGATTGATCAGCTGCATACTCCCTTTTGGTAGGCCTAAAACATTTAACAAATTATCGGATTCGATGGGCATCAAAACATCAGTCAAAGCATTCCCCATCCCTAAAAGTCGAATCATAGTCCCTTTTTTTCTGCAAAGATATTGCATTATTCGAGAAATACCTGTACTTTTGCACCGCATTTTCTTAAAAGAATGCAACACTCTTCAGTAGCTCAGTTGGTTAGAGCACCTGACTGTTAATCAGGGGGTCGTAGGTTCAAGTCCTACCTGAAGAGCTTCTTTTTTTACATCATATTCTTCAGTAGCTCAGTTGGTTAGAGCACCTGACTGTTAATCAGGGGGTCGTAGGTTCAAGTCCTACCTGAAGAGCAAAAAAGCCGGCATCTCTGCTGGCTTTTTTTAAAATTGGCCATCCCTTTCAGTCCAACTACTTCACAAAAACCAAACAACAATGATACAACATCCCCTCGAAAAATTTAGGTTCTGTCCGGCTTGTGGCTCTTCCCTTTGGACGATCAACAACGAGAAATCCAAAAAATGTACAGCTTGCGGGTTCATTTACTACGCAAACGCATCTGCAGCCGTGGCCGCAATCATCCGAAATGAAAACGGAGACTTGTTGGTTTGCCGCCGCGCCAAAGATCCGGCTAAAGGGACACTGGATTTACCGGGCGGGTTTGTGGATATGCATGAAACCATCGAAGAAGCCCTGCGGCGAGAAATTCTGGAAGAGCTCAACTTATCTGTAACGGATATCACCTATTTTCAGTCTATACCCAATGAATACCTTTATTCGGGAATGGTCATTCATACATTGGATTTCCTATTCCTGTGCAAAGTGAAGGATTTTCAGAAACTGAATGCAATGGACGACGTCTCCGAGGCTTTTTTTAAGCCCATTAACACAATTTCACCAGATGATTTTGGCCTGAATTCAATAAAAAAAGGTATCATTGTATTTTTAAAAGAAATCAAATGAAACGTATCATTTTAGCAGGATTACTCTTTAGCCTTGTGTCCACTTCCATATATTCTCAAAGAATCGGAGCAAATGAAGATCCGGACCGTCTTTTTTATCTTGCCAACGAACAATTCAGGGAAAAGGAGTTTCCAAGCTGTTTCCGAACCATTGAATCTTGGTTTGGAACATCAGAAAATCCGGCTCTACTGGAAGAAGCTTCATTTCTGCGTGCCGCTTCGGCATACGAACTGAATATAAGAGAAACCAGCATCCTGTTGATTCAATTCCTCGAAAAGTATCCTTCATCACCACATGCAGCCAAAGCCTATTATTTTTTGGGATGTTCTGCTTTGAACGCCGGACAATTTGAAGATGCCCTCGAATTCTTCAGCCTTTGTCCTGAGGAAGAACTCACTCAAAAAGAAAAGCTTGATTACCAGTTCCGCTTTGCCTATCTTTCCCTGCAAATGAAAGACTACGAAACAGCCAGAAAGATATTCAAGAACTTGATGAACAGCGACAGCCGCTATGTCGGTTCAGCCACCTACTTTTATGCCTATATGGACTATTCCGAAGGCCATATGAAAAAAGCCATGGATGGTTTCAACAAGATTGCCAATCATGCCCAGTACAAAGAGGCTGTTCCCTATTTCAACTTGCAGTTGTTGTATATAGAAGGCAAACTTGATGAGATGCTAGAACAAGCCGGCAAACTCCTCAACCAAAAGCCGACAGAAGTACAAAAGACTGAACTGATCCGTTTAATGGGTGCTGCGTGGTTTGATAAGAAAGACTACAGTCAATCCCAGAAATATTACCTCGAATACCTGACGCTCAATCCTACCATCCAAAGGACTGATTTATATCGCATTGGTGTAAACTATTACACTCAAAAGAATTACAATAAAGCCATTGAATATTTGTCCAAAGTGACAGATCCCAGTGATGCCTTGACACAGAGTGCCACTTACCACCTTGGTTTGTGTTACTTGAAACAGGACAAGAAAGACATGGCCCGAATGAACTTTGAGCAAGCCTCCATCACCGATTTTGACAAAGGAACCAAGGAAAAAGCACTGTACAATTTCGCCCTGCTTTGTTACGAAACATCCTTTTCTCCTTTTAACGAACAGGTAAAAGCCTTTCAGCGTATCCTGACCGAATTTCCCAATTCCCAGTTTGCAGACAAGGTGAACGGATACCTCGCAGAAGTGCTCCTTTCTTCCAAAGATTACGAAAACTCCCTGTCCGTGATCCAATGCATTCCAAACCCCGACAAAGACCTGCTTCAGACCAAAAGCCAGATACAATTCATGCTCGGTGTTGAACGCTATAAGAATGGGCAGTTTCAAAATGCGACCGACCTCTTCTCCCAATCAATCAAAGGAGCCGAGCACTTATCCATTTCTGCCGCAGAAGCTTATTTCTGGAGAGGTGAAGCCAGGTATCAGCTCAATCAGCTAAGCGAAGCAAGTCGAGACTACAAACGTTTTTTCGACAGTGAGGGCGCAACAAAGATGAAAGCCTATCCAATCGCTTCCTATAATCTTGGTTACTGTTTTTTCAATCTGAAAAAATATGCTGAAGCCAGGACTTGGTTCGAAAATTATACGGCTCAAGTTCAAGTCAAGAAAGAAAAGAACTATTCGGATGCACTCAACCGAATCGGAGATTGTTATTTCCAAGCCAAAGATTATGTAATGGCAGAAAAATTCTACCAGAATGCAGACTTGAGTTCAGCCTCAGGCAATGATTACGGCACTTATCAAAAGGCATTCTGCCTCGGGCTTCGCAAACAATACAAAAGTAAGATTGATTTGTTAAGCAATTTCGGGAAACGCTTCCCTCAATCTGATTATGCAGACGATGCCCTTTTCGAAACAGGTCGCACCTATATCCTCATACAAAAGCCTGATCAGGCCATTGCTACTTTCAACCAGCTGATGAGCAGATTCAAAGAAAGCCCGCTTTCACGCAAGGCAGGCATTCAGATAGCTCTTCAATACTTTAATCAGGGAAAGAAAGACGATGCCATCACCGCTTACAAAAAAGTGATCGAAGAATATCCTGGCAGTGAGGAAGCCAAGGTTGCCTTAAGCGACCTGAAAATGATTTATGTGAACAACAACGCTGTCTCGGACTTTGTAAACTACACCAAAGGTCTCGGGAACATAGCCGGTATTGAGATCGACGAGCAAGATTCCATGTCCTATATGGCTGCAGAGCAATTGCTTATGGATGGAAAAAATACAGCAGCCATCCAATGCCTTCAGGCTTATCTAAATGACTTCCCAGCAGGAGCATTCAAGACAGAAAGTCATTACAACCTTGGCCAATTGCTGTTGATTGATGGCAAAAAGGCAGAAGCCATGGAACATTTCAGTCTTGTAGCCCAACAAGACGGCCACAAATATCAGCTAGAAGCAGCTGAGTTGGTTGCCGATGCTTATTATGCCGATAAAGACTATGAGAAAGCATTGTCCGGATATGAACTGATGGAAAAACTCTCATCAGATAAAAACACCCGAATGGCTTCAAGGCTTGGAAAACTCCGTTGCTTGTATTTCGAGGAGAAATACAAGGATGCCGTTGCAACTGCAAATGTTTTGACCGGCGAGGGGGATTTAAATACAGATCTTGAGCGTGAAACCCGCTATTATCGTGCCAAGTCCTGTTTGAAACTGGGACAGGAAGACAAAGCAAAAGCCGACCTTGAAGTCCTGTCTGCCGAGGTTCAGACGGCATTCGGAGCAGAAGCCCGCTTTCTTCTGGCAGCGTATTACTACAACCAAGGGTCTGACAAAGAAGCCGAAAAGAACATACAGAATTTCATTAAAGAAGGTACCACCCAATCCTATTGGCTGGCCAGATGCTTTATCTTGTTGGCTGACATCAATATTGATCGCAAGGAAGACTTCCAGGCCAAGCAGTATTTATTGAGTTTAAAAGAAAATTATAAGGTAAATAATGACGTTCAGGAAATGATTTCAACTCGTCTTAGTGCCATCTCTAAACGAATCAAATAATTATGAAAACTTATTATACAATACTTATTCTCGCTGGCTGCGTCATAGCCTCCTCCCTAAACGCACAGACGAATATAAGAGCTCAAACTGCGAAAAAAGACACTTTGATTCAGCGAGATCTGGTTTTGGAAAAAGAATACCAACCCACTATTGAATCCACTGAAAAGATACTTTCGTCACCCGATATTGAAACGTTCAGCATGGTTAAACAACCGTTGGACTTTTCCATCACCGAAAGCCCAACCACCATTGTGGGAGATTACAATCCGCTGCCGGCTGCCGGTGTCAAGACAACTTTCCCGGCCAGCGAAGAGTTCGGATATGTCCGCTTGGGTATTGGAGGCCACCGCACCTTTTTGGCTGATGCACAAGTCAACTTTTTGCGACAAAACAAGCAATCGCTGGACGTGAATTTTCAAAACAGGTCGGTGTTCGGAGATTTGACAAATATAGCCGGAGAAACAAAAAGATCCTATTTCAATAACAACAAGCTTCTCGCCTCCTACAAGCTGCATCTGACCAACACAGAACTCGGTGCTGATGTCTGCGAAAAATACAATGCCTGGAACTATTATGGTACCTGGAGAACCTTTTCACTTCCTGGAAACGCCCTATCCATACCAAGTAGCCAATGGTCTTCGGACACTAAAATCGGATTCAACATCAAATCCAAAGATATCGGGCAACCTTTTTCTTATATTATTCATGCAGAAAGCCACCTGTTCAGATTAGGCAAAGGGGTCACATCAGAGACAATACCAACTGACGAAAAAGGCGGACGCGAAAAGGAATTCAGCATCAATGCCGCCCTCAACTATGACCTGAATATGCTTTTCCACCTTGGACTTGATGCAAAAATGCGCAACTTCACCTACAGGGCACCAGTCAGCTGGCCGGCAGATGAGACCGTTTCCTACGACGAAAATAACATCAATAATGATTTTGAAGACAGACGTTGGTTTGAATTCAACCCTTACGCAAAAATGACTTATAAGAAATGGGTGCTGACAGGAGGCTTAAAATTTGCCATTCCAAGCCTTGAAAGCGAAAGAGTCAAGGCAAATATCACCGCATCAGCCTCAACAGCTCTTGGAAACAGGGCTGTCTTTCATGCAAGACTAGATGGAGGCGTTCAACCCCAATCCTACCGTGAAGGTCTCGAGATGAATCCCTATCTGGATCCTGCTATTCGGTTAAAAACGGCATGGAAAGTCCTTGACCTAAGTGCAGACATTGAATACAAACCGCTTCCCGGCCTTCGTGTCACTCCGATGGTCGGATATGACGTTACCAAAGATGCACCTTTCTTTTACAACGGATTCCCAGACCCTACTGAAGGAGTCAACGATACCTATGGTAACTTATTCTCAGTGAAGTATATGACCTCAAATCGTCTCAAGTTGGGCATGCATGGTCTATATTCCTTCAGAAGTTTGCTGACTGTACAGGGTGAATTGAAATTCAATCGTTACCTCAACTTCAGTTCGACGAATGACATCAATGACCTGTTAAAAGATTGCGGACGCAAAGCATGGTACAAGCCTGGATTTGAAATACGCCTCCGGGCAGATATCTCCCCCGTCGAAAAGTTAAATCTTTTCTTGGATTATCAGTTGGAAGCCCAACGATATGCAGCTGACAAAAATCATTTCTGCAAGAAGCTGGGAAATATCAACGATTTGAACATCGGTGCCAATTACAAACTGACAAAAGACGTCGGGATCTTTTTGCATTTGAATAATATGCTCGATCAACGCTACGAAGTCTGGAACACCTATGCTGTACATGGTTTTACCGCTGTCGTAGGAGGTTCGGTCATGTTTTAGATACCTGGTCTTGCTTTTACCGGATTGATATGCTTATAAAAATAAAAGCCATTGTTCTTCACTGTCTGGCATACAATGATACCACCAACATTGTTCATTTGTACACGGAAGATTTTGGGAGAATGAGCTATTTGGCGTCCAAGCCACGTAGAAAAAAATCAAACTTGAAGAATGCCTTTTTCCAGCCTTTGTCCCTGGTCGAAATCGAGGCTGACCATCAAGGTAGCCACCAAATACAACGCATTAAGGAAATCCGCAGCATCTATAATTTTTCCGGTATCCCCTACGATCCGGGGAAAAATGCCATCTCCCTTTTTCTGGCTGAAGTGCTGTATCGTTCGTTACGCGAAACGGAAAAAAATACCATCTTATTCAACTTCCTTTCGCAATCGATCCAGTTCCTTGACCTTTGCGAAAAAGGCCTGGCTAATTTACATCTGGTCTTTCTCATCAAACTCACCCGATA
>Ga0265294_10008540_pt1 | contig 11931 bp, 23 predicted proteins | sample MunlanPumphouse3_FD_192504 | JGI IMG/M metagenome (GOLD analysis project Ga0265294, IMG submission 192504) | Groundwater microbial communities from a municipal landfill in Southern Ontario, Canada - Pumphouse #3 | ecosystem: Environmental > Aquatic > Deep subsurface > Groundwater | place... | reverse complement strand
AGACTGAATCGCAGACGAAATATCAGATAGCCTATTATTGATAATAGCTTGTTTGATCCCCTGCTGAAGCGAATTTTTAGCAATATTGATTAAAAGCTCTGCCTCTTCATCAACTACACCAACCGGCAAGGTAACAGCCGCATCCCCTACATAGCCATTCAAAGTTGCACCGATATCAATACTAATAATATCGCCAAATTCTAACTGTCTTAAACCAGGGATACCATGGACAACCTCTTCATTTATAGAAGTACAAATACTACCGGTAAAACCACAATAATTCTTAAATGTGGGGATCGCTTGGCACTTGCGGATATATTCAGCTGCAATATGATCGAGTTCCAACGTAGTAACACCTGGGCGTACAGCTTTAGAGACTTCTTGATGCGTTTGAGCTACTATCTGACCAGCATCATACATATATTTTAATTCACGTTCAGACTTTAGAATAATCATGAACAAGCGCTTCCTAACACTTTTAAAATCTTTTCTGTTACCTTTTCCACCTGGCCATCTCCAACGATATTGAGAAGCAACCCTTTTTGCTCATAATATTCGATTAGAGGAGCTGTTTGCGCGTCATAAACGTCTAAGCGGTTTGCCACCGTAGCTTCAGTATCATCGCTTCTCTGAAATAGTTCTCCCAGGCAAAGCTGACATTTGTTGCCTTCTTTGGAGGGATTAAATAACTGATGATAAGTTGCACCACAAGATCTACAAACTCTCCGACCGGTTAAACGTTCTAAAAGCGCTTCCCTACTTACTTCCAAATTGAGCACATAATCAATTTTCATGCCAAGTTCCTGAAGAGTTTGCTCTAAAGCATCAGCTTGCGGAACAGTTCTGGGAAAACCATCCAACAAGAAACCATTCTGGCAATCAGCCTCAGCTAATCTTTCTTTAACAATCCCTACAGTAACGTCATCTGGAACCAGTTTGCCGGAATCCATATACCTTTTTGCTTCAACCCCTAAGGAAGTACCTTCTTTAACTGCCTTTCTGAACATATCCCCTGTGGAAATATGCGGTATGGCTAATTTCTGAGTCAGCATTTCTGCCTGAGTACCTTTCCCGGCCCCCGGGGGTCCCATTAGTATTATTCTCATTATCCTTCCCTCCTGTTATTTCAGAAAGCCTTGATAATGCCTCATCATAAGATTGGCTTCCAATTGTTTCATGGTATCTAAAGCCACACCTACTACAATCAGCAAACTAGTGCCTCCATAATACACAGGTAAAGAAGTTGCGGAGATTAACAATGATGGCAAAATAGCGATTATGGCTAAGAAGACAGCACCGACAAAAGTTACCCGGTTAGCTACTTTCTCGATATATTCGGCCGTTGACCGCCCTGGTCTTAAACCTGGGATAAAACCGCCATATTTCTTCAGATTATCAGCTACATCATTGGGATTGAAAGTAATAGCTGTATAGAAATAGGTAAAAAAGATAATTACCAAACCATAAATAAGTTGATACCACCAGGAATTAAAATCGAAAATTCTCGTTATCAAGATGGCAAAACTGTTTTCAGGGAACCAAGCTGCTATTGTTCCGGGGAACATTAAGATAGAAACTGCAAAGATAATGGGGATAACCCCGGCCTGATTAACTTTTAAAGGAATATGAGTACTCTGTCCTCCATAAACCTTTCTCCCCACAACACGTTTGGCATACTGAACAGGAATACGACGCTGACCTTCTTGAATAGCAATAATCCCAGCCATGACAACAAGAGCTATCAGCACAAAAGTAAGTACTACAAAAATACTGGCTGTCCCGGCTTTCACATATTCGAAAATCGCGACTATACCCTGGGGAACACGGGAAACAATCCCGGCAAAAATGATCAAAGAAATTCCATTACCGATACCCTTTTCCGTGATTAATTCTCCTAACCACATCAGAAAAGCAGTTCCGGCCGTTAGAGTTACGGCAATCAGTAAGGTTGAACCCGGGCTGGGATTAACCAGCGCACTTCGTAAACCAAAAGAAATTCCGATTGCTTGCACAAAACCTAAAATAACAGTCCCATATCTAATGTATTGTGCCATCTTTTTACGGCCATCCGGCTCTTTAGAAAGCCTTTCTAAAGAAGGAATAACCACCGTTAGAAGCTGCATAATAATAGAGGCGTTAATATAAGGAGTTATGCTCATCGCAAAAATAGAGAAATTTTTAAATGCTCCTCCGGATAACACATCAAAAAATCCTAAAAGCTGTCCTTGAGCAATTAAATCAGCTATAACTTGCCGATCAATTCCCGGAACGGGAATATGCACACCGATTCTAAAAACTACCAACATCGCTAAGGTAAATAAAACCTTAAAACGAATGTCGGCAAGTTTCCAAGAACTTCGTAATACCTCTATCACCTTAAATCACCTCTACTTGGCCGCCAGCAGCGGCAATTTTTTCTGCTGCTGCTTTAGAAAAACCATGCGCTCTTACAGTCAATGCCTTTGTGATTTCTCCATTGCCGAGTATTCTAATCCCATCGCGCACATTTTTCACTAGACCGGATTCCACCAACACTTCCGGCGTAACCACCGTTCCGGTTTCAAAACGCTCCTCTAATTGACGAACATTTATCACTACAAATTCCTGTTTAAAGATATTGGTAAAACCACGCTTGGGCATCCGCCTTTGTAAAGGAGTCTGACCTCCTTCAAAATAAGGTCCTTTTCCTCCGCCTGCTCTAGCTTTTTGTCCTTTATGTCCTTTACCAGCAGTTTTGCCCAAGCCGCTGCCTGTGCCACGACCCTTTCTCACAGGTGCCGTCTTGGATCCTTCTGCCGGTTTTAAATTATGGAGTTTCATCTGCTGCACCTCCTTCTTGTTACTGGGTCAATTCCTCTACAGATAATAAATGTTCTACTTTCTTAATTTTCCCACGAATATCAGGTGTATCTTCCTGAATAACACTCTGATGTAATTTGGAAAGCCCTAAACTTTTTACACTGGCTTTGACCTTGTCATTTGAGCCAATGACACTATTGATAAGCGTTATCTTTAATTTAGCCATTGTTGCCCTCCTAACCTAAGAGTTCTTCTACGGATTTGCCACGTATTTTAGCAACGTCCTCGGCTAGTTTCAAACTCTGTAGCCCACTCAATGTGGCCCTAACCATATTATTGGCATTATTTGAACCTAGTGATTTCGTCAAAATATCCCGTATTCCTGCTAATTCCAGGACGGCACGAACTGGTCCCCCGGCAATAACACCGGTACCTTCCGTAGCAGGCTTTAACAAAACTTTTCCGGCTCCAAATCTTCCTAGGACTTCGTGAGGGATAGTCGTTCCCACCATGGGAACATGAATTAGATTTTTCTTGGCATCATCTATTCCTTTGCGTATAGCTTCAGGAACCTCGGTGGCTTTGCCTAATCCGGCTCCCACATAACCATGTCCGTCACCGACTACAACCAAAGCGCTAAAACTAAACCGACGTCCACCTTTAACAACCTTAGCTACACGATTAATAAAAACAACTTTTTCACTAAGTTCCAGCTTATTAGCATCTATTCTCGCCATTTTTCCCCCTCCTTTACCGGCAAATTAAAATTCTAACCCTGCTGCACGAGCGCCCTCGGCTACAGCCTTAACACGCCCATGATAAATACTTCCGCCACGATCAAAGACTACTTCTTTGATCCCTTTTTGTAAAGCCTTTTCTGCTATTAATTGCCCCACTTTATAAGCAGCATCAGTATTCCCACCATAAGCTACTTCCCCTTTTAACGGCGTTTCGAGGGTTGATGCGGCAACAAGTGTAAGGCCATTATTATCATCAATTAATTGAGCATACATATTATTTAGGCTTCTAAAAACCGCCAATCTCGGACGTTCCGCCGTACCTAGAATGTTTTTACGCAGTTTAAGATGTTTCTTTTGACGGACTTTTTTACGTGCTAGTTTAGTAATCACATGCTTCACTCCTTTCTCCTACGAGTTAAGCTTTTTTGCAATTTATTTAGCCTTACTACCGGCTTTACCGGCTTTCAGACGCACTATTTCATCACTGTATCTAATACCCTTCCCTTTGTATGGTTCAGGGCTACGCACAAAGCGAATATTCGCAGCCAATTGACCAACTTTGGCCTTATCAATCCCTTTAACAATAATCTTGTTCGGTGCAGGCACGTCGATTTCTAACCCGTCCTCTGGCTCCATCTCCACAGGATGAGAATAACCCACTGTTAAAACAAGCTTTTTCCCTTGTTTAGCAGCCCGATAACCAACCCCTACAATATCCAGGGATTTTTCAAAACCCTTGGTTACACCTTCAACCATATTGGCGAGAAGTGCTCTGGTTAAACCATGAAGCGACATGTGATTTTTATTATCACTGGGGCGCGTAACGACAAGCTGCCCCTCCTCAACTGCAACATTAATCTCTTGATTAAATTCTCTTTCCAGCAGCCCCTTCGGACCTTTAACAGAGATGTGATTACCTTTAATCTTAACTTCTACCCCTGCAGGAATTTCGATGGGCTGTTTCCCAACTCGCGACATTTTTACACCTCCTGTACCAATCTATTTCTTCTCGAAAGCTTTACAGGATTATTACCAGATATAACAAATTACTTCTCCACCCAGACCACGTTTTCTAGCTTCTTTATCTGTCATTACACCCTGTGAAGTAGAAATAACAGCAATTCCTAAGCCTCCTAAAACGCGCGGAACTTCATCTTTATTCGCATAAACACGAAGACCCGGTCTGCTAATTCGTTTAATCCCTGTAATCACCTTTTCATCATTCATACCATACTTCAGATATAATCTCAGAATCCCTTGTTTCCCATCTTCAATGAACTCATAACCCTTGATAAGACCTTCTTCTTTGAATATCCCTGCAAGAGTTTTTTTCATATTTGAAGCCGGAATTTCTACCTTTTCATGGTGAACAGAATTAGCATTTCTAATTCTTGTCAAAAAATCTGCAATAGGATCAGACATGACCATATTTAAACGACCCCCTTCCTCTTCCCAAGCTTACCAACTAGACTTGGTTACGCCGGGAATTTGTCCTTCGTAAGCCAATTCACGGAAACAAATTCTGCACATTCCAAACTTCCGCATGTAAGCATGGGGACGACCACAAATTTTGCATCTGTTATACTGCCTTACTTTATATTTAGAAGTTTGCTGTTGCCTTAAAACCTTTGATTTTTTTGCCACACAAGTCCCTCCTTTAACCTTGATACTTCACTTTACTTTCCAGCAAAAGGCATACCCATTTGGGTTAACAATTCCTTCGATTGCTCATCAGTTAAAGCAGTTGTTACAAAGACAATGTCCATTCCCCGAGTTTTATCAATTTTGTCATAATCTATTTCCGGAAACATCAACTGTTCTTTCAAACCTAAGGTATAATTACCCCGACCATCAAAAGCTTTAGGTGAAATTCCCCTAAAGTCTCTTACTCTAGGTAATACAACATTGAAAAGCTTATCCACAAATTCATACATCCTGTCACCTCTTAAGGTAACTTTAGCTCCGATCGGCATACCCGCACGTAATTTAAAAGCCGCAATAGATTTCTTCGCTTTAGTAATGATCGGTTTTTGTCCAGAAATAGCCATTAAATCAGCTACTGCCCCATCAAGTGCTTTAGGATTCTGAGTGGCTTCACCAACTCCCATGTTAATAATAACCTTTTCCAGTTTGGGGACTTCCATGATGTTTTTATAATTGAATTTCTGCTGCATTGCAGGAATTACTTCATTCTTATACTTTTCCTTAAGCCTTACCATGCCTTAAACCTCCCTTCCGGCAGAGTTACTTGTCGAACTGCTCACCGCACTGATTGCACACCCGAACTTTCTTCCCATCACTTAAAAATACTTTGTTAATCCGCACCGGTTCTTTGCACTTTTCACAAAAAATCATCACATTAGAACTATCAAGAGGAGCTTCGATTTCTGTAATTCCTCCTTGGGGATTAACACGTGAAGGTCGCATATGCCGTTTAACAATATTTAGGCCTTCCACAATAACCCGGCCTTTCTGGGGATCTACATTTAAAATTTTCCCTTTTTTGCCGGAATCTTTACCGGTAATTATCTGAACTAAATCTCCCTTTTTTACATGAACTTTCATTTTGGCCATACAGATCACCTCCAGCCGTTGCTTTTAAAAGCAATCTCATAATACTTCCGGGGCTAAGGAAAGAATTTTCACAAAATCCCGTTCCCTTAATTCACGAGCTACAGGGCCAAAGATACGGGTCCCCATTGGGCTCTTATCATCTTTAATTATCACTGCAGCATTTTCATCAAAGCGGATATAAGTACCGTCGGCTCTACGTATTGCATCTTTTGTACGGACAACAACCGCTTTTACTACTTCACCTTTTTTAACAACGCCACCTGGTGTTGCTTCTTTGACAGTAGCGACAATTGTATCTCCAATAGAAGCATAGCGGCGATATGAACCGCCCAAAGGCCGAATGCATAATATTTTCTTTGCACCAGTATTATCAGCAACTCTCAGCATGCTTTCCTGTTGAATCATGCCCTAACCTCCTTTCAGGAATACACTCCCGCTTACACAATAGGGGCTTTTTCAATAATCTCAGCAACTCGCCAATTCTTTTCCTTGCTTAAGGGACGAGTCTCCTCAATCCGAACCTTATCCCCAACTCTGCATTCGTTTTTTTCATCATGAACCTTGTATTTCTTAGTATTTTTAATTATTTTCTTATAGAGAGAATGCTTTTTCACATTTTCCACAGCCACGACAACTGTCTTCTCCATCTTATCGCTTACCACAATACCGACGCGAGACTTATGCTTACCTGTTCCCAAGCTTCATACCTCCTTTTCAAACCTTTACCTCATAAAGCTTGTATCCCTTAAATTTTACCATTGTTCTTCTGTAGCTCTCGTTCCCTTATCACCGTATGAGTTCGCGCAATTGTTTTACGAACCTCACGTAGGCGCATGGGATTTTCTAACTGACCGGTGGCAAGCTGAAAACGCAAGTTAAACAGCTCTCCTTTAAGCTCAACAATCTTACTATTTAATTCGTCCTGTGTCAGGTCACGAAGATTCTTAGCTTTCACTTGCTTCACCACCCATTCCTTCACGTTTAATAATCTTAGTTTTAACAGGCAGTTTATGAGCAGCTAAACGAAGAGCTTCACGGGCTGATTCTTCATCAACACCGGCAATTTCAAACATGACCCTGCCGGGTTTGACTACCGCTACCCAGTATTCGGGAGAACCTTTTCCACTACCCATACGGGTTTCAGCCGGTTTAGCGGTGATTGGTTTCTGGGGGAAAATCTTAATCCATACTTGCCCGCCACGCTTGATGAACCTGGTCATGGCCACACGAGCAGCCTCAATCTGACGACTGGTAATCCAGGAGTGTTCCAAAGACTGCAGACCATATTCACCGTAAGAAACCTTATTCCCTCGTAAAGCTTTACCACTCATAGTCCCACGATGGGGTTTACGCCATTTTACTCTCTTAGGACTTAGCATTTGTAAGATCCTCCTTCCTGTTTTTCAATTCAGGAAGCACTTCACCTTTGTAAATCCAAACTTTTACACCAATCTTACCATAAGTCGTATTAGCTTCGGTAAAGCCATAATCAATATCTGCCCTCAATGTATGCAAAGGTACTTTGCCTTCACTATACCATTCGTTACGTGCTATTTCTGCTCCGCCTAAACGTCCGGAACAACTGATTTTAATCCCCTGAGCGCCAGAACGCATTGTACGAGTAACCGCCTGTTTCATGGCTCTCCGGAAACCGATTCTCTTTTCCAGTTGTTGCGCAACACCTTCCGTAACAAGCTGAGCATTAAGTTCGGGTCTTTTAATCTCCACAATATTGACATTAACCTTTTTATCTGTTATTTTTTCTAATTCTTTCTTTAAATTTTCCACCTCTGTGCCACCGCGCCCAATGACAATTCCAGGTTTGGCAGTATGAATAGAGATCTTCACTCTGTTAGCAGCACGTTCGATCTGAATGGTGGAAATTCCAGCTTGAAAAAGCTTCTTTTTGACAAAACTACGTATTTTAATATCTTCATGAAGGAGCTCATCATAGTTTTTGTCAGCGTACCAATTGCTCTCCCAGTCGCGAATGATACCAACGCGCATTCCCTTTGGATGTACTTTCTGACCCACTATTCTTCCCCTCCTTTTTCACTAACAACTACAGTAATATGACTACTGCGTTTTTTGATTATATCCGCTCTGCCCCTTGCTCTAGGCATAACCCTTTTCAGCGTCGGGCCTTCATCGACATATGCTTCTTTAACATACAAGTTATCGGCATTCATCGCATAATTATGCTCTGCATTAGCCACCGCGGACTTGAGAACCTTAGAAACGGGTTCTGTGGCCTTATGCACCGTAAACCTGAGGATAGCAAACGCTTCCCCCACATCCTTGCCCCGGATGAGATCAATGACCTGACGAGCTTTCCGGGGAGAAATGCGTATATGTTTAGCTACGGCTTTAGCTCCCATAAAAAAAACCTCCTTCTTCCCGGCAATTATTTCAAAGCGCTCGAACGTTCTGTGTGTGAACCATGACCTTTAAAAACTCTGGTAGGTGCAAATTCACCCAACTTATGGCCTACCATATCTTCCGTAATATATACAGGAACATGTTTTCTCCCATCATACACCGCGATCGTATGTCCTACCATCTGAGGAAAAATCGTGGAGCGACGGGACCATGTTTTGATTACCCGCTTTTCATTAGCAGAATTCATCTGTTCAATTTTCTTTAACAGACTCTCGTCAATAAAAGGACCTTTTTTTAATGACCTTCCCATTCATCTGCCTCCTTTCTTCGCAAAATCATCTCTTGTTTTTGCGAGGCGTTACAATGAATTTATTTGTAGGATTCTTTTTCTTCCTTGTTTTACCGCCGATAGCAGGTTTACCCCAAGGAGTCATCGGAGTTTTACGTCCAACCGGCGAACGCCCCTCGCCACCACCATGAGGATGGTCTACTGGATTCATGACGACACCACGGTTAGCTGGCCTAATTCCCAACCAACGAGTCCGACCCGCTTTGCCGATGGTAATGTTCTCATGTTCTACGTTTCCTACCTGTCCTATGGTAGCTTTACATTTCACATTAACCTTTCTTACTTCGCCTGAGGGAATACGAATCGTCGCATATTTCCCTTCTTTAGCCATTAACTGAGCTGTTGCTCCAGCTGAACGGACTATTTGTGCACCTTTCAGCGGCTTCAGTTCAATGTTATGAATCATTGTACCTACAGGAATATTTTCTAACGGCAACGCATTTCCTATTTTAATATCTGCATCAGGACCCGAAATAACTGTAGTGCCTACTTTTAAACCTTGAGGGGCAATGATATACCTTTTCTCTCCATCTGCATAATGCAGTAAGGCAATATTCGCAGAACGATTAGGGTCATACTCTATTGTTGCAACTTTGGCCGGAATACCATCCTTATTACGTTTAAAGTCAATAATTCTATATAAACGCTTGTGTCCTCCGCCTCTATGTCTTACCGTCATACGTCCGTAATTATTACGGCCTGCGTTCTTCTTTAATGAAGTAACTAAGGTTTTTTCCGGTTCCTTGGCGGTAATCTCTTCAAAAGTTGAAACCGTCATCTGCCGTCTTCCCGGAGAAATAGGTTTAAAACCTTTTATCGCCATCCTTTTTTCCCTCCCTTACCTTCACAATCTATTCATCAAATATCGGTAATTTCTGTCCCGGTTTTAAGGTAACAATTGCCTTCTTCCATTTTGAAGTATAACCTGTTGAACGCCCTTGTCTTTTTAACTTACCGGTCATATTCATTGTTCTAACTTCAATTACGTCTACATTAAAAATCGACTCAACGGCGTTTTTAATTTCAATTTTATTCGCCTTAGGTTCAACCTTAAAGGTATATTTATTCTCCTGCATTAAATCAGTCGATTTTTCCGTAACGATAGGTTTAAGTAAAACCTCATGAGGATTACGCATTAAGAAAGCACCTCCTCAAGCCTGGCGACAGCATCTTTGGTGATCATTAACCGATCATAGTTAACGAGGTCATAGACATTAATACCTTCAACCCCCAAAGGTTTAACACCAGGTATATTTCTACTGGATTTTGAAACGTTTTCATTAGGCTCTGCCGTCACTACTAAAACTTTCGGTTCAACCTTAAGTGTTGCTAAAACGTCAAGCATTTGTTTTGTCTTGGGTGCATCAAACCCTAGTTGCTCCAAAACAATGATTTCACCGTCTCTTACCTTAGCGGAAAGTACGGATTTTACCGCAAGACGTGCTTTCTTACGGGGAATGTGATAAGCATAATCACGTGGTTTGGGAGCAAAAACGACTCCCCCTTTACGCCAGAGCGGTGATCTGGATGATCCGGCCCGAGCTCTGCCGGTGCCTTTTTGCCTCCAGGGTTTTCTCCCGCCGCCCCTTACCTCTGCTCTGGTCTTAGCAGATTGAGTACCGCGTCGCAAACTGGCCAATTGCATAACTACAGCTTCATGTACTACTGCTTCATTAGGTTCGATCCCAAAGACCGCCTCGGCCAATTCAATGTCTCCTACTTGCTCGCCCTTAATATTATATAAAGCAACTTTTGGCATTTAACTTTTCCTCCTTCCCATCAAGTGCTACTTTAAGCCTTAACAGAACTCTTGATGGTTACTAGGCTCTTCTTCGGTCCCGGAACAGCGCCTCTGACTAAGAGTAAGTTGCGTTCCGGATCAACTTTAACCACCAATAATTTTTGTACAGTTACCAGACAGCCACCAAGCCGTCCGGGAAGTTTACGACCACGAAATACGCGAGCCGGGCCCTTAGCGCCCAAAGATCCTGCGCCGCGATGATAATGTGAGCCGTGCTTCATCGGTCCACGATGAAACCCATGCCGTTTGATTGTTCCGGCAAATCCCTTACCTTTGGTAATTCCCACCACATCAACCCATTCTCCGACCGCGAAAAGATCAGCCTTGATCTCTTGCCCCTGCTCATAGGAAGACGCATCTTCCACCCGGCACTCTTTTAAATAACGCAAAGGTTTTAGTTCAGCCTTAGCGAAATGCCCTTGAGCGGGTTTATTAATCTTCTTTTCTTCTACATTGCTAAAACCCAATTGTATGGCATTATAACCATCATTTTCGATGGTTTTCTTCTGCACTACAACACAGGGACCAGCTTCGATAACCGTAACAGGAATAATACGACCGGTTTCATCAAAAACCTGGGTCATACCAACTTTAGTTCCTAATATGGCTTTTGTCACCATTGCCACCTCCTAATAAAAACCTCTGGCCTCTTCTCATCTCTTTTGCTCTATCCTATAATTTGATTTCAATATCGACGCCCGCCGGTAAATCTAAACCCATTAAGGCATCAACTGTCTTAGGATTCGGGTCCAGTATATCAATAAGCCGCTTATGCGTTCTCATTTCAAACTGTTCACGAGAATCCTTGTTTACATGAGGAGACCTTAAAATCGTATACAAACTGCGCGACGTCGGTAATGGTATCGGCCCAGCGACCGATGCTCCCGTCCGTTTAGCTGTCTCCACAATCTTCTCTGCAGACTGATCCAGAATCTTATGATCAAAGGCCTTCAGCCTAATTCTGATTTTCTGTTGTTTAGCCATAAAGCTCCCTCCCTTTCGCCCGAATTATTAATTCTCGGACATTCTCAGTGAAAATTCCCTGCCAACGAATCAGCCCTACTCATCTCGACAACGCTCTCGGGCGTATCATGATCGGGGCAGCAACCTTTCACCTCATCGCATGTCAGTCATACCGTTATATTATATAAAAACTTTTTTTGAAATACAAGCTTTTTTTTAAATACTTTGGTAAATCAGCCCTGCTATTCACAGATTACTCAATGATACCTGCAACTACACCGGCACCAACTGTATGTCCGCCTTCACGAATAGCAAAACGCAATCCA
>Ga0265294_10008538_pt1 | contig 11932 bp, 8 predicted proteins | sample MunlanPumphouse3_FD_192504 | JGI IMG/M metagenome (GOLD analysis project Ga0265294, IMG submission 192504) | Groundwater microbial communities from a municipal landfill in Southern Ontario, Canada - Pumphouse #3 | ecosystem: Environmental > Aquatic > Deep subsurface > Groundwater | place... | reverse complement strand
AGGAGTAGATTCTCACTCCCATGTTGCAGGCGCAAAAGTTAACGCCGGGCGGCAGATGCGCCCCGAAGATCATTACAAAACCAATCTAAAAAAGACCGAACTTACGCACTCAGGCTCAGGCTACACTGTCCCTTCGGTCTACAAGCAGGGCTATGATTACGCAGCCATGGGGTATACCACGGTCTTTGAGGCAGCCATTCCGCCTCTTGAAGCTCGCCATTCCCATGAAGAAATGCGCTCAACCCCTCTGCTTGATATGGGAGGCTACCTTGTACTTGGCAACAACTGGTTCCTTATGCGTTATCTTAAGGAAGGAGAACTCGAAAGAGCCGCAGCCTATGTTGCTTGGATGATGAAAACCCACAAAACCTATGGAATCAAATGCGTAAACCCTGCAGGGGTTGAAAATTGGGGTTGGGGAGAGAATGTAAACAACCTTGACCAAGCCAACATTCACTTCGAAATGAGCCCCAGGGAAATGATAAAAGGGCTTACTGAAGTTAACGAAATGCTGGGCATGCCAATGCCTTTGCACCTGCACGCAAACAACCTTGGGCATCCTGGTTGCTACGAACTTACAAAGGAATCTTTGAAAATTTCGGCTCCAGTCAAGCCCAAACAGAATCTAGATGTTGAGTGGGCTGAGACTAAAATGGATCTTGCTAGAGAGCGTTCGGTCTATCTTACTCATCTTATGTTTAACAGTTTTGCAGGCACAAGCTGGAGGGACTGTGAATCCGGAGTAAAAGATGTTGCTTCTTACATCAATAGCGTAGACCATGTGGTAATTGACAGTGGCTGCACCCCTTTTGGGGAAGCTACAGTTATGACTGGAGACGGACCTGCAATCCATGACCTTTATACCCTGACCGGAAACAAATGGTCAAACACCGATATTGAACTCGAATGCGGCTCTGGGGTGCTGCCCTTTACCTATTTCAAATCCAATCCGGTACACAGTATGCAATGGGCCATGGGGCTAGAGACCCTTTTGCTTATTAAAGATCCCTGGAAGACCATCATGACTACGGATAGTCCTAACGGAGGGCCTTTTACCAAATATCCTGAAGTCATGACTTGGATAATGTCTGAAGCCTATAGGAAAAAGACCTTTGGAGAATGTCATAAATGGGCTAATGATCGCACAGAACTTGGAGGCGTAAACCGGGAACTTTCTCTATACGAGCTTGCAATTCTTACCCGAGCTAACCCTGCCAAAACCATAGGTATGGCTCATCGGAAGGGATCTCTTGGAGTCGGAGCCGATGGCGATGTAACTATCTATGCTCTGGATCCGCAGACCCTTAATGCGGATAACTATGAAGAACTCCTTCGGGCTTTCAGGCACGCAGCCTATACTGTAAAGGCTGGTGAAATCGTCGCAAAATCTGGCGAGATTGTGTCAGTTCCAGAAAAAAGGACCTACTACTCTGACGTTTATGTAGCAGACGCTCAGGAAAAGGATATGCTAGCCGATGTCAAGGAATGGTTCAAGTACTATACTTTAGGATTTGCAAATTATCCGACTCCTGAAAAGTACCTTGAAAATCCAACTCCTATAAAGGTCAACCAGGAGAGCTGAAGCAATGGAAACTTTAATACTTACTCTTAAAAAAGAAATAGATATTAAACTTGAAGCCGACGTAATTACTCCCGACAACTTTGCCGGAAAAAGCCTTGAAGCAATCAAAGCCCTGTCTGTTTGGCAGGGTCCAAATGCTCTTCCTTTGGGCGATTTTTTCGAAGTTGAGGGAAAAAGTGGAAACTCTGCAGAAGAGACTTTTATTCGCATAAAAGGCGATGCCTCCCGAATAAAACAGATCGGGGCCGGAATGAGTGCAGGGCGGATTGAAATCGAAGGGCCTGTTGGAATGCGGGTTGGTGCAGGCATGAAAGGTGGAGAGCTTTTGGTTTTAGGCAATGCTGACTCCTGGGCAGGCATGGAAATGGAAGGAGGACTGCTGCACATAAAAGGCAACGCCGGAGATCACGTAGGCTGCGCTTACCGCGGATCTTGGCACGGGATGAAAGGGGGGCGAATCTTAATCGAAGGCTCTGCCCGGCACCAGCTCGGAGGCGGGATGGATGGCGGAGAAATCCTTGTCGGAGGAAGTGTCCAACACTTTTGCGGAATTCGCCAAAACGGAGGACTTATTGTCGTCAAAGGAGGAGCTTTTCGCGGCGTAGGCGTTGAAATGAAGGGCGGAACAATTCTTATCTGCGGAAAAATCGAGCGTTTTTCCCCAGGCTTTGAAGCTGCAGGAAAGGAGACTGGGCTTAGCTTTGGGGAACTCGAATATGCAGGTGAGTTTAAGAAGTTTTTAGGGGATTACGCTATCAGCAAGCGGGCAAAAGGTGTGCTCTACGCAAATGCAGCAAAAAACCCGAAACTCTGAGGTAAAAGGCATGGAAGTAATACTCATAACAGGCAGTACGATTGAAGAAGGTAGGCTTGCCAAAGGGGGGGATAAACTTAGCGAGGAGTACCAAGCTGAATGTGCGGTTTGCTGGCTTTCCCCAGTTGATTTTGAGGCTTTAGGCTCCCCTAAAAAAGTGCAAGTTACAAGCCGGAATGGAAAGCATAAGGTAGCGGTTTACACGAAATGTACGGAAGCTGTAAGGCCGGGGCAGGTTTTTATGCCAAGAGCCATCTGGTCAAACGTGATAATTGATCCTGATACTTTTTCTACAGGCTCTCCTCTCTACAAAGGGGCCCCTGTAGAGCTTGAGCCAACGGAGGCTGAGGTACTGAGTGCCGAGGACGTTGTTTTAAAAGTTTATGCCGGAGGACAGTAATATGGAGCCAGTTTTATCCAAGAACATTATCTGTCCGGTCTGCGGGGCTGCCTGCGACGATATCCAAGTCAAGCTCGGAGACGGGACTATTGAAGTTAAAAACGCATGCAGGATGGGCAGTGCCAAATTCAAGGAAGTTGTAAGTTCCCACAGGCTCAGACAGCCTTTGCTAAAAGCTCCAGGAGAGATAAAAGCCAGTCCAGCAGATTGGGATGCAGCTCTTGAAAAGGCAGCTGATATTCTCTGCTCGGCTAAAAGGCCTTTGCTTTTTATGGGCAGCGAAACCTCCTGCGAAGCCCATGAAGTCGGCCTCCATATAGGAGAATATCTGGGAGCTGTAGTGGATTCAAATGCCACTATCTGCCATGGGCCTACTGCCATGGGGATTCAGGAAGCGGGAAAAGTAGGTGCAACAGAAGGCCAGAAAAAGAATAGGGCTGATCTTGTGATTTATTGGGGCACAAATCCTCTTGAGTCCATGCCTCGTCAGATGTCCCGTTATGCGGTTTTTCCGAGAGGGTACTGGACCAAGAAAGGGCGGTTTGATAGGAAGATAATTACAATCGATCCGAGAAAGACTCCAACAACTGCAGCCTCAGATCTGCATGTTCAGCTCAAGCCCGGCTCAGACTATGAATTGGCAAGTGCGCTTCTGACTCTTCTCCATGGAAAAGAGCCCCATCCCTCGGTTGAAGAGATTACGGGGGTTTCAATTGCTACCCTAAAGGAAATGCTTGAGCTGATGAAGAGTTGCAAGTTCGGAGCCATTTCCGTAGGGCTTGGGCTTTCCTCCTCCATCGGAAAACACAGAAATGCCGAAATTGCCATGACCCTTGTCAAGGAGCTTAATGATTATACGAAGTTTACTCTCGGGGCGCTTCGAGGGCACTGCAATGTGGCAGGTTTTAACCAGATTGCCTCCTATCTTTATGGCTACCCCTTTGGGCTTGATTTTATGCGAGGTTATCCCCGCTATAATCCGGGAGAGTTTACAACAGTGGATCTGCTCAGGGAAAGAGATGTCGATGCGGCTTTTGTTATGTGCGCGGATCTAGTCTGCCACATTCCAGCCGATTGTGCAGCTTACCTTGCTAAAATCCCAATGGTCTGTCTAGATATCGCGCCCTGCCCAACTAGTGTGGCTTCGGATGTCGTCCTTCCAGGAGTCATCGACGCTATGGAATGCGATGGCACTTTTTACAGGCTGGATGATGTGGCCGTCCACTTTGAGCCCTTTACGGAATCTCCTTTCACTTTCACAAAGAGCAACGAGGATACCCTTAAGCAGCTCTTTGAGAAAATAAAAGCAAGAAAGGAAAAGAAGTAAACAAAGAAATAAGTTGATTGCTCCTTTGCTTTCATATAGAAGGAGCAAACCCAAAAAAAGGCAATTCTCCAATCGGAAAAAGAGGAAGGAGTTTTTGACCCTTCTACTTTCCGATTTTTTGGCAGTGTCGCAAATTTGCTGTAAATTCAAAGTCGATTTTTTGGAGACTGTGCGCAAAACTAATCTAATGATCTTGAATTTTTGATTTAAATACACCTTAAAATTTGTAATTTTACAGAAAAATTGGAATACTGCCCACCCCAAAATACCCTTGTTAAAAACCCGGAAATGTCCGGGGATAAAAACTCAGTTTTCCTTTCGGAAAGCCACTTTTTCCCCGCACCCGCGATGCAATTTTTTGGTTCCTCCCCCTTCGCTCAGCACGGTTAACATACCTTCCGTATCCGTAATCTTCGTGCCCATTAAGGCTGTCACTCCTCTTTCGAAGAAGGGAATCGGATACAAGGGCGCACTTGGGCCTAATAATATAATTTCCCTAGCTTTTCCTGTGGCTGCAAAAGCAAGCAGCTCGTCTATGCTACCATTTGCAAGCGTGCTTGCGCTTAGGATTACAACATCTGAGGCAGGCACAATTTCTTTAGCTTTTTCGGAGGCCAAGATTTTGACCTTCGGGCTCTTAACCTCCCGCTTCTCAAGCACGGTCAACTCAGCTTTTCTTTTGAGAATTTTTGGAACCAGAGGCTTAAAATAGCCAACCATTGAGACCTTATCCCAAGGTCGAACAAGGTCAAGAACATCCAAGGCTGAATCTAAAACCAGCCCTGTTTTTATCCCGGAATCAATTGCCGTATCCAGCAGCCTGTGGGCAAGTGCATTTGCAGCTGCCACTCCCACAGCTGCCTGAAGAGGCTCAGAGGAAAGAGCCATTTCAAGCAATTCATCTACAGGTCTGCCTTTGAGTTTTCCTGCAAAGCCCAGGGCTGGGCAGCCGGAAAATTCATAAAGCGGAGTGCAGGCAACTCCTCCCCGGTTCCCTGAAATTTTTACGCCCGTATAGGCTAGCCCAATGCGGACATCCTCAGCTTTAATAGCTTTTATGTCAGGGCCAAATTTCTGCCGGAGTTCATTTACAAGGGTGGGTATAACTTTATTAGCTTTCATTTTTGCAATCCTTCTTTCTTTATCCTTTTTATCTCTTCTTTATCATTATTTTCCTCTTAATTTGGATTTTTACCCATAATTCAGATCCTTTCAATCTTTGAGGTAAGGTCCAGAGGTTGTGCATAATACGGAGCGCTTGAAACTATTATATCTACAAAAGGGGCGTATTCCGGAATTTTTTCTGCTTTTATCCCTCCTACCGCGAGTTCGAGTTTCGAGTTAAGTTCTTTGAGTTTTGGGCTAAGTTCCCGAAGTTCTTCAGGACTGAGGTGATCAAGAAGCATAATGTCCGCTTTTTTGGCGTATTTGAAAGCCTCTTCTCTGGATCTGGGTTCAATTTCTATCTTTTTTAAGGCTCTGAGGTTTTTCAACTCTCCAGCAACTCTCAGGTGGTTTTGGCTAAATTGGATGGAATCACTCAGAGAGTTTCTATGAACGTCCGCTCCTCCAGCCCGGACGGCTTTTATTTCAAATTTGCGAGCTCCAGGATGAGTTTTTCGGCTTGTTGCAACGATTACGTCAGGATTGGCTTTTCGGGCAAGTTGTGTAAAGGCAGCTGCTTTTCCGGCGATTGCACACATAACTGAGAGAAAGGTTTGAGAGACTCTCCAGAGCTTAAAAAGAGTTTTTAAATCCCCTTCGGCCTCAAAAAGAGTGGTTTCGGGCTCAAAAGGTTTGCCGTTTTCAAGAAAGGCGCAGACTTTTAAACCTTGTTTTTCGTAATAGGCTGCTAGATCGTCCGTGCAAGCCGAAACTCCTGCTTCTCTTGACTTTATTTGTAAGGTTCCTTTGCCTTTAAGGGCTAGTAGTTCCGCGCTTTCGTCCTGATATGGACAATCTTCAAAAAAATACAGTTCAAAAAGGTCAATCATTTTCAGTCTCCTGAATTCTTAGTTTTTATAGAATGCAGTGAAAAATTTATGAAATTTATCTCTGAAGTTTATATCCGAGCTATTTAGAGCCTTGGTATCTTTTTTGTTTTATTAATAAAGATCTTTTTTTAAAAATATCTGAATAATATAAGAACGGCACAAATATAATTATATATTTATTGGGCTTGTGACATATATAAAAAGGTAGTAATATATTTGGGAATTCTTTGAAAGAAAAACAGCAATTTGAAGCTGTAATTTTATTGTGGGAATAGGTAGAAAGTGGAGATCGAAGTTGATACTATGAGTGCTATCTTAAATTTGATTTTTTTTTCTGAAAAAAGGAAAAAAATTCTTACTTTATTGGCGGAAGGGCCAAAAGAAATTGAGGAGATAAAAAATAAACTTAAAGGCAATCCCTGTGCAATAATGCCTCAGATCAAAAAATTAAAGGATATGGATCTTATTACCCAGCAGGAAACTACGTATGAGCTTTCGGATATAGGGGAGGTAATTGTTGCAAGAATGCTGCCCTTGACTAATCTGCTCCAGGCGTTTGAAGGGAATAAGAATTATTGGTCAAAACATGATCGGAGGCCAATTCCAAGCCATTTGATGAATAAAATCAACATGCTTGGAAAATGTATACTGGATGAGCCTGAGCTTGATCAACTCTTCGAATTTCCGGCGAATTTGAAAGAACCCTTACTTAGAACGAGCCGGCTTCGGAGCTTTTATTCCTTTTTTTGCCCAGATTGCCCAAAAATGCAGGCAGCCTGTGCAATGAATGGCGCAGAAATTGATCTGATTCTGGATAAAAAGATCTACAACAGATTGAAAGAGGATTTTAAGCCCGAATACAAAACAATTCTTGAAAAAGGGGTTTCTATCTATCTCTACTCTGGGGAAATAAAGCCTTCTTCTTTTGTAATTACGGATGAGTTTATGTTTCTAAAACTCTTTGAAAAAAACGGAGACTTTGATCATCGAAGGCTCATAAGTTTCAATAAAAGTGCTCTGGAATGGGGAAACGAACTGGCGGATTATTACATCGAACATTCCAAACAAGTCAATTGAATAAGATAAATTGAATAGAAATAAACTTGCTTGTTTTTTAGTACCCTCCCTCTGTCAGCCTCTGGCTGACAGAGATATAAGCCTCAGAAAAGAGAATAATTTAAAAATTTAATTTGTACCCAATTTCAAAAAGTTTCCACAAGCTTCAGAGGCTAAACTATAGAAATAGAAACTTCTGTTTTCTGTAGAAACCACAACCTTCATTTTTGTTACTAGCCATTTTACTATATGAAGCTATTTTTTGGTTTTAAAATTGAATAAAATCGTAAATTATATATAGTATAAATTTTGTGAAAGACTAAAATAAGGCTCTTGAGTTCGGATTTTTCTAAAATAATTCCTACGGCAGGTATATATATAAGAAAACTGAATAATCTATTTAGGTTTAAAGAAGAGAATTAAATTTAAAGTGTTCTGAATAGCTCCATAATAGAACCTTTTGAATGCAGCTATTATTTCATTAGAACTATTATTTCATTAGAACTATTATTTCACTAGAACTATTATTTCACTAGAACTATTTTTCTCTCCCTTTTCTGAAATAGTATATATTAAAAAATATTAATTGTCTATTTTTTTAATAGGTATAATATTTGTAAATTTATATAAAACACCGGCGGCTATGCTATATAATTGTAAAACTATCTTAATTATGGTCATTAGCTTCAAGTATTTTTGTCCAGGATTTCCCAATAAAAACAGATTTCCTGAGCAGGCTAATTGACTGCTGGGATATGTAATTTAAGGATTTGGGGTTATGGGACGCCCCTTTTCCCTTATTGTACAAACTAAAAAACAGGGATATTGGGGCCAGAAACAGCTGTGAACTGTAAAGCAGCTCTGGCTCTTTTAATCCTGAAAAAAGGAGATTTTTCAATGGCTAAAGAAGATATTCTGAAAGGATTAGCGGACGCTGTGGTTGATGGCGACGAAGAGCTTGCAGAAGAGCTTGCACAGCAGGCTCTTGAAGAGAAAATTGACGCTTACGAAGCAATCGTAAACGGGCTTACACAAGGAATGAAGGTCATAAGTGACATGTATGAGCGAGGCGAAGCCTTTGTGCCAAGCTTGCTCCTTGCAGCCGATGCAATGTATGCGGGAATGGAAATCCTTACTCCCTACATGGACGTAGATGAAAGTGCAGCTCCTGAAAATGTCATCATCGGCACGGTTGAAGGAGACGTACACGACATTGGGAAAAACCTTGTCAAAACCATGATGTCGGCGTCTGGATACAACACAATTGACCTTGGAAACGATGTTCCTCTTGAACAGTTTGTAGAGGCTGCAAAAGAACACAAAGCTTCTGCCATTTCCATGAGCACCCTTATGACAACCACATTGGGAGGCATGGAAACCGTCATAGAACAGCTTCAAAAAGAGGGTTTTCGAGACTCTGTTGTTGTAATGGTCGGAGGAGCTGCAGTCTCGGAGGAATTTGCAAACAAAATAGGGGCCAACGGAACCGCCCTTGACGCAAGCACGGCAGTTGATAACCTCAACTCCTATATTAGCAAGTTGCCAGCTGCAGCCGAGCGGTGGAATGCCAAGACCATTACTAACAGCAAAACAAAATACAAAGAGATCCTTGCAAAGAAAGCTCCTAAAGAAGCTTCGGATATCGGGCTTGTCACTGCAGAAAAAATAATGGCTGAATATGACTCTGTAGTGCCCAAGTTCAATGAAACAATGACCAAAAAAGAAAGGTTTGCCGCAGCTTTTCAGGATAAGAAAGTTGACAGGCTGCCGGTGGCACCCCTTGTCTGTGGGAGCGCAAGAAGATTTGTGCCCGGCTGCAGCTACAAAGACTACACAACCCGAGCCGAAAAATACGCTGAAAGCGTCTATGCCGGAATCAAATACTTTAACATAGACACTTTCGTCGGGCTTACCGATCTTTGCTTGGATGCTGCAGACTTTGGGGCTGGAGTACGGTATCCTGAAGAGGACACCCCCGCAGCAACCGGGCACCTTGAAACTTACGAGGAACTGGAGGTTCCCGAACTCAAAGAAGGCACCCGTGCTTACAATTTGATTCAAGGCAACAAGCTTGCAACCAAAAAAGCTCACGAACTTGACGCCTCTATGACCGCTTTGATCGAAGGCCCAATGGTTGCTCTCACTCAGATAATGGGGGCTTCTCGTGTGCTTTCGGATCTCAAAACCAATCCGGATGTCGTCCTCAAGGCCCTTGACAAGACCACCGAATATGTTGAAGAAATCATAAAGGGAATGTTTGAGGAAGCTCAGCCCGATAACCTTTGTATGGTCAACCTTTGGACAAACAATGTCATCCTTAGTGCGGACGAATATATGAAGTCCGAAGGAAAAGCCATGCAAAACAGGATCGCACCCCTTTACAAGCAGTATGACAAACCTGTAGTAATCCACAATTGTGCCGATGCTCCTCATTGGGAGCTGATTCACAAATGGGACACCAAGTACTACAGTTACAGCTACTATCCGGATGAGGAAGATAAAGGGTCCAAAAATCACAAGTATCTAATTGAAAACCACGGCAAAGAGACCATGTTCGGAGGCGAACTCAACCCCATCGCTTTCCTAGATAACAGTCCAGAAGGAATTGAACAGATTAAAGCCAATACACTAGCTCTTCAGGAGAGTGTTTTGCATACTCTTAAAGAAAACGGAATGCAGTCCAAGTATATGATTTCCAGTGGCTGCGAAGTCCCTCCAAAAGGGCCTTGTGATTCTATCACCGCCCAGACCTATATCGTTGCTGAAAAGGGACCAGAAGTTTACAAGCAGATCATCGGCTAAATGGAAGGGAGGAAAGGAGGCCTCTTCTAAACCTCTTCTAAATCCCCAAAAAGCCCAAGGGCCTCCCCCTTAAAAATATATCAAGGGAGAGGCCCTGGGTTAGATCTTATTCATGGAAGTAAAAACAATGGCAAGTGAACTAAAGCCCTCTGGATATTTTGCAATGCCTGAGGCTGCAGAAACGTACGAACCTGCAGCCTGGGTCCGAGACAGGAATCTAATAAAAGAGCCCGTAAAAAAAGCCGGACTGCTTGAGCAACTTGAGCAGGCTGCATCGGAAATAGCCGAATTGCTAGCCTCTTCTCTTGGGCCCAAAGGAATGAACAAGCTTATCATAAATCCTGTGAACGAGACTTTTCTTACGAGTGACGGAAAAGTAATTTTGAAGGAGCTTGATATTCCTCATCCGATTGTAACTTCTTTCAAAAAACTTGCAGAATCCATGGACAAAGGCTGCGGGGACGGGACAAAGACTGCCGTACTCCTAGCAAGTAACCTCATCATAAATGCAATTGAGTTGAGGAAGCAGGGAGTTCAGCCCACAACGCTTCTTCGGGGTTATGAGCTTGCCCTTAGGAAAGCCTATGAGCTGCTTGGCTATAGCGTAAAACAGGCGGGACGAGAGGAGATGCGAATAGCCGTTTTCTGTTCAGCTCTGAGTAAGGGCGTGGAAAAGCAGCAAGCTGAGGCGATTACGACTGCTGTTTTGAAGGTTATGGCTCATCTGGAAAAAACAAGAGGGGAGTGCTTTGATCTTAACAAGCATGTAAAACTTTTGAAAAAAAGAGGTGGACCTGAGATTCTGGGGCATGAAGGAATCGTGTTGGATGAAAATCCAGCAAGGGTTGACATGCCAATGGAAGTGGAAAACCCTCTTGTCCTCCTACTAAATTATGATCTTAAGTTGAAGAGTGAATATCTAAATCCCAGACATAACCCGAGGCTAGATTGTGCAAACACAGGTTTTCTTTTTGAGGAAAGAAAAAAAGAAAGCTGTAAAGAAATTGCAGCAAAAATCCTAGCGACAGGCGCCAAGGTGCTTTTCTGCGAAGGAGATATTGACCCTCTTATCGAAGCGTACCTGAAGAAGAACAAGCTTTTAGCCTTTAAAAAGCTCAAGCTCAAGGACCTTGAAAAAGTCTCGCAAGTTACAGGAGCCTCGATTACAGCTTATAAAGAAGAGCTTAAACCCCGGGATCTGGGAAAAGCAGAGAGGATCTGGAGAGAAAAAAAGAACGGAGAAAATTTTGTATTTATTGCCGTAAAAAAGAGCAAAATCTCTACTATTCTGATCCGAGAACCTTCAAACTATGGGCTTGATAAAATAGAAGAGGCTGCCGATGATGCGCTTAACAATGCAGCTTTCCTTCTGAAAACCAGAGAAGTGGTAAATGGAGGAGGAGCAATTGAATTTGAGTTGGCTTACATGTTGAAAATCTTTGCATCCACTCTCAGAGGAAAAGAACAGCTTGCGGTTTTGGCCTATGCGGAGGCTTTGCAAAAGATTCCAGAGGCTCTGGCTTGCAATGCGGGAATGAATCCCCTTGATGCAATGGTCCAGATGAATTCTGCTTACAGCCAGGGAAAAGAAGCCCGAATTGGAATGGACCGAAAAATTACAGCCTGTGAGCCTGCGGTTTATGATGCTGCAAGTATTAAGAAACTAGCAATTGTTTCGGCAAGCGAACTTGTGGGAAAGCTTCTCAGGATTGATGAAATCGTGCCTAAAAACTAAAGCTCCTTTCTCAAAGGGGGCTTTAGCAGCCCTCCTCTCAATCTTTTAATCTTTCAATCTCTCAATTAAAGAAAATTAATGAATATATACCTAGGAAATGGTGTGAGCTTAATGAGTAATTTTACAATGCAAACGCGGCTTTTAGCTGCGCTTAAAGGTGAAGCTGTTGACAAAGTTCCGGTCTGCTCCGTAACTCAAACCGGAATTGTAGAACTTATGGAC
>Ga0265294_10008537_pt1 | contig 11934 bp, 11 predicted proteins | sample MunlanPumphouse3_FD_192504 | JGI IMG/M metagenome (GOLD analysis project Ga0265294, IMG submission 192504) | Groundwater microbial communities from a municipal landfill in Southern Ontario, Canada - Pumphouse #3 | ecosystem: Environmental > Aquatic > Deep subsurface > Groundwater | place... | reverse complement strand
TAGAATTTTTTAATAACACTTTGTATAATAGATAGAAAATAAACAAATATATAAATGTTTCTTTTTACTTATTAAATAATAGTCTTATAAGATAAAATCAAATATTTTAATTCCCAAAATGAAATATTAATAGTTCATAAGATAAAATATATTTTTATAAACAAATAAAGATAAAATCAAAAAGTTTAATTATGATAGAAAAGATAAAACCACCAAGAGGAACACCTGGTGAAATATATAAATCAATTTCTGTTGATTCTAGAGATTTTTCTATAGATGAAAATAAACTTTTTAAAAAAAAGGAAAATGGTTATATCTTATTTTGTAAAAACATTTATAAAAAATTTCCTGGACTTGGAAAAAATGGAAAGTATAATACCCAATATAAATCTGCTGTTGATTTTCTAAGATGGGATCTAAAAGCAGAAGAATATACAGCTGGCACAAAATTTGTGTTGTTGTTTGGAATATTTACAGCAATAGTTATTTCTTTTCTAATATATATGTATGGTTTAGAATCTTTAAAATCATTATTTGGAAATATATATATTCCTATAATGATTACTTTTGGAATGCCGATTATAATCTTTATTTACATATTTACTACTTTTCAAAAATATCCACTAACTCAAGTTAGTTATGAAAAAGTAAGAGCATTAACTTTTGTTCCTGAAATTTTAGGTTATATGATAATGTCAATGAAACTAGTACCAAACTTAGAAAAAGCAATTGAATTTGCTTCTAATCATGGCCATGGTAAAATTGCAGATGATTTAAAGAGTTTATTATGGGAAGTTAAAGTTGGGATTAAGGGTAGTGTTGCAGAAGCTCTTGATGATTTAGCATATAAATGGGGAGAGGTTTCTGAAGAACTAAAAAAGGCTTTAATGAAAATAAGATCTTCAGTCATAGAAGTTTCAGAAGCAAAAAGATATCAAATATTAGATCAAACAATGGATGATACCTTAATCTCAATTAAAGGGAAATTAGAAGATTATGCAAGAAGCCTATCTCAACCAAGTATGGTTATCTTTTATATAGGGGTTTTACTTCCTTTACTTTTAATAATAATTTTACCAATAGGTTCTGCATTTTCTGGTTCAGCACTTGCAAGGCCAATTTATTTAATTTTAATTTATAATTTTGCAATTCCAATTGGGTGTTTAGTTTATGCAAGAAGCATAATTAGGAATAGACCAGCCACATATGTTCCAGCAGTAATTCCTGACAAACATCCCAGCCTTCCTAAAAAAAATACAATTAAAATTGGGAAATCTTCAGTTAATGTTTTTCTGATTATAATATTAGTTGTTGGGACACTTATTATTGGTAGTATTTTTTTACAATCAAGTTTTGGAAAAACAAAATATAATGTGTTATTGAATGCAGGTTACATAAAAGAAGGAGAACCAATTACTGCTGCAGAATTTAATTGTTCAAAGGAGGAACTTGCTTTAAAGGCAGAAAATCCAAAAATATTATGTCAGGCTGAAACTGAATTTTGGCAAGATGCTGATAATGATGTAACTCCGTATTTTTTAATTTATGGGTTATTAATTGCCTTTAGTTTAGGCTTCTCCCTATTATTTTATTCTCAAAGTGTTTATAAAAGAAGAATACAACTTCAATCAGAAAAAATGGAAGATGAATTTAAAGATGCACTTTATATTATTGCAAGTAGACTTGGAGAAAATAAACCAATTGAAGATGCATTATCTCATACCAGGGATTTTTTATCAAAGTCATTAATTTCAAAAAGTATTTTTGGAAAAGCAATTGATAATATTAGAATTCTTGGTTTTAATTTAAATTCTGCATTGTTTGATGAAAGTTATGGAGCTCTTAAAAATAATCCATCAACAATTATTAATAGTGCAATGAGACTTATGGTTGATTCTGTACAATTAGGGGTTTCAGTTGCAGCAAAGACTTTAATGTCTTATTCTATGCAATTAAGAAATACAGATGAAGTTACTAAAACTTTAAAAGACTTAATCAGTGGAATTACTGGAACTTTAAATAGCATGGCTAAATTTATTGCTCCAATTGTTTTAGGGATTACAACTGGTCTTCAAAAAATTGTAATTTCAACTTTAACATCAATTTCAAATAGTGGAGCTTTACAGGAAGTAAGTTCTGCAATTGAAGGGGTTGGTAGTGCAATTGGAGGCACAGTAAACACAAGCAGTATTGAAGGAATGGCAACAATTGATCCTGCAACAATAGCTCAACTTGCAAGCTCTACAACTTTTTTAATAATTGTTGCAATATATGTAATTGAAATTGTAATTATTATAACTTATTTTACAACAATGATTGAAGAGGATAATATTGTTCTTGCTAAATTGAAGATTGCAAGGACATTACCAATTGCAATTATTTTGTTTATTTTAACAACTATCTTTACAAACATGTTATTTTAAACTTAAAATTTAAAAAGGAAAATTATAATTTAAAAAAAGAAAAATATGAAACTTATAAAATATAAAGAAAGAGGACAAGCCTTTGAAGTTTATAGATTATTAATTGCATTTGTTATAGCTGTAGCTGTTATGTCAATAATAGTTGTTATGGTCCAAAAAACAAATAAAGAGTCAATAATCTTAAGTTATCAAAATTTTGAACAAGGTTTTATTTCTGCAACTAAAAGTCCAGGGACAAGTAGTAAGATGCCTTTTGTTATTGGAGATGTAAAATTGAGTGGAATAATAACTAAAAAAAGATTGTCAACCATTAGTGGACTTAAAGAAGAATGTATTTTTTTTGATGCAGGGCCAGGAATTGAGGAAACAAATATTGGTGTTGAAATTAAAAAGAAGGTTTTAAAATTTGATACAACTATTTATTGTAATTTTGGTAGTGTAACAGTTGACAATGAGATTGGTTCTTTATTAAATGGAGCTGGAGAGGAGTGTTCTGTATACTGTATAGTCTTTATGAACAAAAGTCCAAATCCAGATGTCTATTCTGAAAATTAAAATTATAAAGATTATAAAAGATAAAAAGAAAAATTAAAATTATAAATTAATAACATTAAAAAATAAAAAGAGAAAATCATGTTAAAAAAGAAAAATATACTTAGTAAGTTTAAATATTTAATAATTGCAATTATTATTTTAGTTCTTGGTTATTTTTTTGGAATTATTATTCTATCAATTATTGCGATAATAATTATACTAATTTCAATATTTTTTATAATCAGTTTGTTTTTTAGTAAAAGTTTGTTAATTTTAACAAACAAGAAAGTAAGGTTATTTATTGCTATGATTTTTTCTGGAGCTTTAAGTTATCTAATAATCTATTTATTAAGAAATCAAATCTTTAGGATATCTTCTCCAGTTACACAAATAATTTTAGTTTGGGTAATTGCTGCACTATTATTTGGAACATTATGGAATATTCTTGTAATTAGTAAAAGGAGAATATATTTAAAGGATAATGTTATAGATTATAATAAGATTGGGGATAATAAAAATTTAAAATTTAAAGATTTCATTTTCATTTTAATAGTTCCAACATTAATTACATTGATTTTTAATGTTTTATATGTAGTGATATAAATAAAATACATTTAAATATGTTTTGATTTAAATTTTAATTATAATATTAAAAATAATATTTATAATATTAAAAATAATATTTATAATATTAAAAATAATATTTATATAGGAGGATAATAATATGTCAAATTTAAAAAATCAAAAAGGTCAAGCTTTTTCAACCTTTCAATTGTTGATTGCGGCAGTGGTTGCTTTAGCTTTGCTTGGTGTTCTTATGCCGATTATTATGGGTAACTTTTCAATAGGTAAAAACCCAAGTGATTCTGCACAACAATATGCAAAAACACAAATAAATAATGCTGGTAGCTTAAATTATACAGAAACATTAAAATTTAAAAAGGATGATTCTATTTCTGCAACAGGTGTAGCTGATGGAATCGATGTAGGTAGAGATCAGGTTTATGTTATTGTTCCTAATGATTTAATAGATACATTTGAAGATTCTTCTGAATCCAAATATAAGCAAACAAGCTATTTAAAAAGTACAAAAGCAGATTATAAAATTGGTGTTATTTGTGATTATAAAGGTGAATTAGAAAATAGTTTAGAAAATTATAATTTGGGTAAAGATGATGATGACTTTTATAACAAACTTAATGATGTAGAAAGTTTTGCAGATCTTGAAGATACTATAAAAGTATGTATTCTATTCCCAAAAAGAGGATAGTGGTTTTAAAAAATATAATTTAGAAAGAAGAGAAAAAATATGAATAAAATAAAATTAAAAATTAAAAACATATTAGATGACAATAAAGCTCAAACAGAATCAAATAGTATCTTCTTTCTAATTATAATTGCAATCGTTGCAGTTGTCCTAATTGCGATTGTAAAACCAATGTTTAACAAGTCAGTTAAAGCTTCAGCAAAACAAGCAAATCTCCCAAATCAAGGAGTTAGTCAACCTATAAATTAAACAAAAGCGCATTATCTAAATTAAGATCTAATTTATTAAATTATTATAAATCAAAAACCTTTTTAATTACTTCTTTTTATATTTAAGTATTATGCAAAAGATATTGTCTATACAAAAAAAAGATAAAGCACAAGTAAGTGCTCCCTTTGAACTATTAGTTGCAATTATTGTCATGGCTTTTGTAATTCTTGCAGGAACCTATGCTCTAAATAATCTTTCTGAAAATACTTGCCTTGGGAATAAAAGGCAAAACTTTAGTGAACTTGTGACTGCCCTAAGAGATGTTACTTTAGGTTCTGATTTAACTTATAGAGATGTAGATTTTAGAACAAAGGCTTGCTTTAATGAAAAATATGAATTTGTACAACTAAATACTTATGAAAACTCAAGTAAATGCAGTGCTTATTGTGGAACAGGTTCTAATTGTCTATTACTTGAATATAAATATCAAAAAGATGATGACTATAAATTTCCAATAGAACCAATTTGTACACACCTCCCTTCAACTGTTAATTTTGCAACATCCCTTTCAGAATGTGGAGATGATGATTTACTTGAAGAAGACTACACACTTATAAATCCAAAAGGATTAACAAAAGATAACCAAGGAAACATTCCAAACGGTAGATATAAAATTTATAGAGCAAATCAAGAAAGTGCAAACACAACTGTTATTTGCCTCCTTAGAAAAAAGTGAAATAAAATATGTTTGAATTTACTTTATCAAAATTAAATTTATTAATCTTTGTAACAGCAATAGCAGCAATCATGTTATTTTTCTTAAACACAGTAAATGCAAATTTAAAAACAAGACAAAGCTTTGAGTTAACTTATAAAATTGGCAAAGAATTAAAATCAGGAATTGATGGAAAAAGTTATTGTTCCATAAAATATATAACAATTCCACGAACAATTAAAACTAATCAAGGTTCTTCAAATATGTTTAATATAAATTATAAATTTAATATTGCACAATATGATTACAAAAATCCTAATCCCAATTCATCTTTTAATAAAAAATTGGTTATAGCAATTACTGATCAAAAAAGTAAAAAAATTTATGCAGCCCATGATATTGATTTTGAAGGTGATTTTATTTTTTACGAATCTGAATATGATGTAGATACTGGGGGGTATTCTTTTACAAAAAATGAAGAGTATGGAATTTATGACCCTTTAAAGATTAAAAGCATAGATACAAGTCTTTTGTTTATTAAAAAAGTAAATGAAGGAAAATCTAATTATTATATCATACCTTGTGAAAAGAGGAATTCAATTTATTCTTGTAAAGACTTTGTATGTAACAATAGTGAAGGGATATTTGATGATATTAGTTGTAAGGATGTAGAACTCTGCAGCAGTGATTTAGGAGAAAGTTCAATATGATATTTAAAAACAAATCAAAAGGCTTTATTGGGGCAATTGGTGATGACTTACCAAGCTTAATTCCAATTTTTATTGGTTTAATTATTTTCTTTTCTGTGTTTCTAAGCACATACAATGTTTATAAAGATAAAACAAATCTTTATTCCTTAGAGCAAGAAGCAGTTACAATTTCTTTAACTTTAAAAGAAGAACCAATAATCTCAAATTATAATATTTTTCAACATCAATGTAATTTAGTAAACACTAATAAAAAGTGGACTGCATTTGTTACAGATTTAGATTTAAATTCAGATAATCAGAAATCTATTAATACTAATCATATAGAAGATTCAATTGTAACTTTTGAGGATGAAGATGGAGATGATAAAAATATATTTATTTGTAATAATTTATATAAAGAAATAATTTTAGATTCAGAAAATAATTTTTTTCAAACTCAAAATAAAAAGATAGTGTACTTGTTTCCTATAACTTTGCAAGAAAATACCTTTGCGAAAGTTAAAAAGTTATATATAATTGTTTGGGAGTAAAATAGATATGTTACCAATTATTAAAAATAGAAAAGCACAAGCTGCAATTACAGATGCTTTATTTTTCTTAACAATAATTGTAACTTTAGCTGTAATTCTATTTAAATTTTCTTCAACTTATGGAGATAGAGTTACTCTTGCAACCAATAATCTTTATTTTAAAGAATATTCAAATTCTGCACTAAAAACTATATTCTATGCAGAAGTGCCTCTTGACTTTTCAAAAGAAATTAATTCTTCAAAAGAAACAGATTATCTAATGACTGCAATTAAAGAGGATTACTTTTCAGATCAACAAATTGGAAGTTCCAAAGATATTAACACCATGGTAATAAATAATAATTTAGATGTTTCAAAATACAATCTCTATAATTTAATTAAAGTTGTAATGAAACCATTACCAAATTATGATTATATGTTTTATTTGTATAATACCAATGAGTCTAAATTTGAATTTTTCACATTAAAGGTTACAAACTTTGATTATGAAAGTACAGGTTTTCAACATCAATTGGATATAAATGCAACTGATTCTAACTATTATCTTTGTGATCCTTTAAGTTATACAACAATTAGGGATAGTTTCTCAGAAGTAAGTGACATTTATTCTTCTTCAATTCCACTACAATTTCCTACAAATGGAGATATATCCACAATAAATATGACTGCAACATTTGCAATTTGGCCAGCCTCAGTAACACTTACTAAATCAGAAGAAGGAAGTCCAAATGCGATAAGTAATTTTAAATGTAAAGTTTATACAGATTAAAATTTTAAACCCAAGTCATCATCAGAATTATCAAGATCAAATTCTTCTTCAGAGTCATCATCTTCCTTTAAAAGATCTTTAATATCGTCTTCTTTCTTTCTAACTTCAGGTTCTTCTTTCTTTTTTATTTTTTTGTTTTTAGAATCGACTTTATTTTCTTCTTTTTTTCTATTCCTCTTAGATTCTCTTTCAGAATTTTTATTAGTTTCTTCTTTGTCTTCAAGTTTTATTTCTTTTTCTAATTCTTTTTTTCTTTCTTTAGAATCGTTCTCTTTTTTAATTTTTTCTCTAATGTCATTTGATTCAACTTGAGAATATACATCTTCAACTAAATTTCTTAAATCTTCTTTATTTTCATTTATATTATTTATTGAACTTTCTTCTGAAGCCCTATAGTGTTTGTTTGTCTTAATTGCATTTTCAATTTTATTTTTTTCAACATCAATATTACTGTTTTTAAGTTGTTCATATATAGTTTCTGCAATTAAATTAACATCTGGTTTTATCATGTTAGAAAGATTTGTTAATATTTTATTTATAATTTCTGTTTTATTTTCTTTATTTAACTCTGTGTTTTTTGAATTTGTCTTAAAGTCTAAATTTTCTAAAGTAATTTCCTTTTCACTATTAGCCTTTTTAGAAACAGATTTGGAAACATAATCTGAACCTGGTTCTGAATTATAGATAATCTCTCCATCTTTATATTTTCTATAATGTCTTCTTTCTCTTCTACTTAATGTCTTATTATCCATATTTAAAATATTCCATTTATAAACATTTATATTATATACAATATATATTATATAATAATGCTTTTAAATGTTTCAATTTATATATATAATAGATTTTAATAGAAATTAAAGAAGATAAAAAATATGGAAAGTAATATATTTCAAATAATACTAAATTATGCTTGGTTTTTAATTAAGTTATTATTTTATGCATTAATCTTAGCAATACCATTTACCCTAATAACTATCCCTTTAAGAAATTGGTTTTTAAAGATTAATAAAAAAATTAAGAATTTTTTATTTAGTTCTTCAATTATTGCTTATGTTGTTAGTTACATACTGTTGTTAGCATTTTATTTTATACCAATTATAAATTCAGATACTTTTCAAACAACAAATGAATTATTAATTTTTATTTCAATTCACATAATAAGGCTTGCAATTATCAATTTATTAATCACAGCAATCATTATAATTCTAATATTTATTATATTATTCATTTATGAAAAAATTAATAAAAACGCAAAGACATTTAGTTTATTTAATTTATGGAAAAGTATATCTATAGGTTTAATTATTTGTTTTATAATTACAATCTTATTTCCAAAATTAATAGCAATGCTAATATATTTAATATTTGTTTAAATAAAAAGGATGAATTTACATGAAATTTGAAAAAAGTGTTTCAAAAATAATATCTATATTTATTTTAGTTCTATTTATAAATAGTATTTTTGCATATAATGTTGACTTTTCAAGATTTGATAATCCAACAGAAAGTGCAAGTAATGATTTTTATTTATTAGGTTCAGATATTAAAACTGATTTTGGAAATGGTTGTTACACTGAAGAATTACCCTCAGATGCTGTTGAAAGGATTTGGAATGAGTTATTAATTAAGGGTTTTAAAGTGGATTTAGTTTCATCAGATCAACCAGCAAATACTGAAAGAGAGACACTTGAAAAAAATAGTGTAATGCTTACAGATGAGGACAGTAAGGGTGGAGATATAATTGTTAAAAAAGAAATGCCATCTCAAGAAATGGATCCTTTAGAAATTCCAACTATCTTAGGTCAGAGTTGTTATGGTCCTTTCTCATATGGTATTAATTTAACAGAAACAATAAGAATTGGAAAATGTGAAAATGATACTAATTCTGCATGTTACTTAGAAAGTGATGGTCTTTTTAGACAAAATGGAAATGAAGGTTTTTGGAAAGAAATTGGTGCTGTTGGAAAAGATGTCTTAGATATGGTTGGAGTAAATGCTTTAAAGCAGGAAGCTGGAGAAATTGTGAATCCAGATTATGATTATAATACAAATGTAGATTTAGGAATTTTTAAAGAAATGTCCTATGAAGAATTAGCTTTTTTTAAAAGTATACAATTAGATGAAGCAAATAAAGATTCAATTGATTTAGAAAGAACAAAAGCAATAATGGATAAAGCAATTCAAAATAGTGTAAAAACAGAAATATTTAATTCTGGAATGGAAACAACTTGTAATGGTGAAAATTGTTATATTAATGTATATTCTTTATTTGATAAAATGTTTAATCAATTTTTCTCTGCGGATTTAGTTGTTACTTCTGTCTCACCTATATTATGGAAATTCTCATCAAGAATATTTTCTGGAATTGGAAAAGCAGCAAAAAAACAATTGGGAATTGATTCTGCTGGTGAAAAATTATTAAAAAATGGAACTATAAAAAAAGGACACTTTTGGGATAATGTTCTGAATAATAATAACAGCCCCATGAAGGCTCTTAGAAAAACCATGGACATTAGGGTTGCAGAAAGAAATATTGCAAACTATTCAGATACACTTTCAAAAAGTTATTCGTCTATTGAAAAACAACTAAATAGATATAATATGAAACCCCAATTTGAAAAGTACCTAAAATCTTTAAAATCAAAAAAAAATATTGAAGAAATTACAAATGAATTTTTTAAAACTGCAGAATTTGCAACATTAAATAAGCCTCAACAAAGAATATTTTTTGAACTTGCTCAAAAGTACCAAACAAATCTAAAGATTACACAAATTCTTCAAGAACAATTAGGTAAAGATATTGATGATATACTATCAGCAACCACAACAGTTAGAGGAGTTACAGTTCCAAAAAAAGATCTTCTTTCAAATTCAAAATATACTTTAGATGATTTTTATAAATCTATAACAAAAGAAGAATATGAAACAATTCTTTCAAAACAACAGAAAATGAATCAATTAAACAAAAGTTGGGGAGATTATACTAATGGTCATGTCTCCTGGGATGATGGTTTAGAAAATTTAAATGTTGTAAAAAACAGAAGTTTTGTAATTAATAACCCAGCTACTGGAGAAGATGAAATAACACTTATTAATAAAGTTAAAAAATTAGATCAAACAAATCCTGGAAATTTAGGAGAACTGCCAGCAGGTAGTAGTGCTTTAATTCCAACAGATCCAGCAAAATCAATTGGAACTGGTTTTGATAAAATGGCACAAACAAAAAAAGTAACAGTTACTTTCTCAGATGGAACAACTACAGATATCACAAAATTAGTTCCCTATAAAGAATCTGAAATTTCAGGTATTGGACAACAATTTTTTGCAAGTGATCTACCAAAATTCCAAAGTAGACCTGACATCTATATTGAATATTTATCAAAAAGTGGAGCAACTAAAAAGGTGAGAGCAACAAACCTTATAGTTGATGATGTTGATCAAGTAGGTGCCCTAAAATGGTTTTCTGTAGATGATATTGCAATGTTAACAGATGATGAAATCATTAAATATGGATATGACCCTTTTGAACTTGCATATAGTTATTCAACCACAAAAGGTACAGGAATTATAAAAAACATGAATGCTGTTAATGATAAAGTTGTAAAGGTTATGGAAGATCAAGGTTGGGTAACAGGAAGAGGAGTTAACTGGATTAACCAACAAATGAAAGCTCAAGACACATCCTCATATCAAAAGAAAGCATTTAACATGCTAACAAGTAATGCAAAAGCCTATTTATATAATTGGGCTTATTGGGAAGTTCAAACTGCAGGAAACACTCTTCCATTTATTGGAGATTCCTTTTCAAAATATAGTATGTATCAATTGCCAGAAACTTATACTTCTGTAAAAATTGATCATCAACTTTCAGGTGACATTTATAATGATTCATATATTGATTTCTTTGTAAATACTGGTTCTGACCAAGGAGATCTTTTTATGCAATATTTTAATTCCATGGTCTTTTGGTTAGTAAACATTGGAAAAGAGGTCTTAGATGAAACTGAATGGAAAGCAACTCAAGCAGTAAGTGATTGGGGAAAACAAATAACTGAAGGGCAAATAAGAAGAAGTTCAGTAGATGATATTGCAGTTTTTACAGATGGAGAAAATGGAGGATGTGATACCTCTTGTTCAATTAAGATTGGAAATTCTCAACTCTTAGAAAAAACAACTCTTGATAAATCTCTAAAAACAGATGTCACTATAGATAATCAAGAACCTATGCCTTCAAAATTAGAAAAAATAAATATAATTTATAATACCCCAAGCGGAATTACAATTCCAAATTATATTCTTGAAAATACTAGCTCGGAAAATATGGAAGAAGAAGGGCAAACATTAATTTCTTTCTCACATCATACAGATTATTCAGGCTCAATGGCAGGAAAGAACACAAAAGATGTAGATAAAGTAAATCTAATTACAGCTAGAAAAAATGAAGAAACCTGTTCAGCTAAAATAAGAGACTTAGAAGTCCTAGGAGTACCAATTGGTTTTACAACTAGTTGGACTGGTAAAAATTACAGAGCAGGACTTGTTGCTGCAACTTATACTACTCTTGCCTACACAGTTCTATCAGCTCCACAGCATAGAATTTTATTAGGAACCATTTTTGGAGTTCTTATTCCTCAAGGATTAATTGTTCCTCAAATTCATAATTGTGTAGACGATGAAGAAGGATATTACACTCACATCTTTGTTTCAAAAGAAGAATATGAAAGAATAGAAAAAGACCCAAAGAATAAAGTTGGAGAAATGGTATCAAAAGGT
>Ga0265294_10008534_pt1 | contig 11937 bp, 3 predicted proteins | sample MunlanPumphouse3_FD_192504 | JGI IMG/M metagenome (GOLD analysis project Ga0265294, IMG submission 192504) | Groundwater microbial communities from a municipal landfill in Southern Ontario, Canada - Pumphouse #3 | ecosystem: Environmental > Aquatic > Deep subsurface > Groundwater | place... | reverse complement strand
GCTTTTTTCAAATTCACTTTTCTGTCTCCTTCATTCTGGTCATCTTGATATTCAGCTAAGTAGATTTTACTCAATTCAGTCCTAAGAACTGCATCATTAGGACAAAGAGCAATAGCCGCTTCATATCCCTTGATCGCCGTATCGTTACCACCGTCCATTCCAATGTCATTCATTGCCTGATAGATATAGCTATAATTTTCCCAAAGAAGCAGGCTGCTCGGAGAAATTTCAACCGCTTTCTTAGCATATGACAAAGCCGTATTAGCCTCAATAGCAAGATTATTCAAAGCATTTTGATCGTTCTGATCAGCGGTCTCTGCCATTCGATAAACTCTAGAAAGATAGATTCTGGAAACTCCAGCGGCATAGTCTCCTTTATATGGATTTAATTTCGTGATTTCAGACAAGCCCTCAGGGCTTAAACTTTCAGGACTAGTTGAGTTGGTAGCTTCTTTATATTTAGCCTCGGCTCTAAAAATCTGAATTCCCAAAACAAGAGAAGTGGAACACAATAAGATAAAAATAATTCCAACAGAAGAAACCAAACCGCCAGACAATCTCTTTCCCGCAATATCAAAAGTTGCTATTCCAGAACGATTCTTTTTCGATATATCACCACTCGCCTCTTGATAGAGATTTCTGCTAGACGATGCAATCGCCAAAAATAGAACGAACAAAAATTTGAGAACAGCCGTTTCAAAAAACAAAAACTGACAGATTAGAAGCGACAGAAACGCGACAAAGATAAATTCATTGTGTTTCTTGGTTTTTATATTTTTCGCGAAAAGCAGAATTGCCAGTGCAATCAAAACTAAATAAGACAATACACCCAAAACGCCGATAGTGGAAACCTTTTCCATCGTTTCGTTATAAGCCTTGTTGAATCCCAAGTCCCAGCTATCACTATAATTGAAATCAACAGATTTATATTTGAAGAAATCGTAATAATAGGTGCCCAAGCCTGAACCCAAAACTGGACGCTCCGCAAGACTCGACTTGGCGATATTAATCACCTCTTTCGTGCCAAAGCCATTCTGAACACTTGCATCCGTATTTTCTATTTTAATGTTAAGCGAATTCTTGACCACGCTCGAAATAGACGATGAGTTTCCCATCGAAATTTTCCCTAACATAATTTCATTTATATTCACACTCGAGATGAAAAATACAGAAGAAAAAATCATCATCATCAAAAGCATAGACTCGTTCCTATGAGAAAGATTTTCTTTCTTGTGAGATCCACTGAATACGACAAGCACCGTGCAAAGAATGAAAATTACCAGATAAATCATTGGCCAGTCAATTATAAAAAGATTTATCAAAATCAAAGATGCCGCCGAAATGTCTAAGGTTTTCCTCACACGACTAGATTTACCAAAAGATGACAAATCGTAAAGCGCAACAAAAAACATCGCTAAGAGATAGATGGCAAAAACGTGATAATACCCGCTGACTAAACTGAAACCAGCGACAGCGCCTCCGAAGAAAGGAAGGTTCGTGTAACCAAAATAATAAGGAAGGGCGGTGAGTGAAACCAAAAGAGAAGACAAAACGAGAACACTGATTGATCTAGAAATAATCCGGTCTGAACCCCTCGTAGAAGACAACCCTACAAAAACCATATAAAAGACGAAAAGCCCCAAATAGAACACAAATGAATCAGAAAAATTCCCGCCATACCCCCAGAAACTGGATGCGCTGTCAACACTGAAAAAAGAAGACGCAGAAAGCACCACGATAAACACGAAAAAAGACAGAGTTAACAGCGACTTTGAAAACTGTATTTTTTTCTTAATGAAGATACTATTTAATATCCACATGAAAAACAAAACGACAGCTCCGAAAACCAACAGAAATGATTTGTTGAACTCAAAAGCCTCAGTAGAAAAAGGAAGAATAAGAAGTGGCATCAGAAAGATCAACAGGTAGAGCCCGATCTCCGTTATGCGGTCTAGAAGATTACCAGAAGGCGTGCCGGTCGTCTTGTTTTCATTCTTTACAAACCTTTTTTCTTGCACAACACCCGTCTTCTCTTCGGGAACTCTTGGTTCTGGAGATTCGAAAAGCTCGCCATAAGAATTCCTAGCGTCTTTATTGATTTCTGATCTCTGTCTCAGATTCACAAGATTTCTTTCTTCCTTTGGAGTAATTTTTTTGTTCTGAAAAAACCCCTCTTTTCTTTCTTCTTCCATAAGAATATTTTTATTTATTACTTTATTTCCAAACACGTTTTTCATAAAACAACGACTAAATATATTTTAATACATTTTTGTTTTTTCCACAATATATTTATGACCACTGAATGCGTATTTTATATATCCGCATTTTATAATCCTTGCATTTTTGCATTCTGTATTTTGTAATTCTTGCATTTTCGCATTCTTGCATTCTGTATTTTGCATTCTGGACCACACCTGAGAGGGTGTGTGAAAGCGGGTGGAACGTGATTTATCAAAAGACGCTTTGGTGCGCGTGGTTCACGACCTTTCAGTCGTGGTCCAGAGAATACAAAACTTCGAAGGATTTCCCTCTTCAAGAGGGGTGGCGCGAGGCGACGGGATGTGTTGCATTTTATATTTTGCATTTTGCATTCTGGACCACACCTGAGAGGGTGTGTGAAAGCGGGTGGAACGTGATTTATCAAAAGACGTTTCGGTCTGCGTGGTTCACGACCTTTCAGTCGTGGTCCAAGGGCTCAAGATGCAAATGCATTTTGTGTTCTGTGTTCTGCATTTTGGACCACACCTGAGAGGGTGTGTGAAAGCGGGTGGAACGTGATTTATCAAAAGACGCTTTGGTCCGCGTGGTTCACGACCTTTCAGTCGTGGTCCTAAAATACAGCGGATCCAAAACCGAATAAGGATGTGTCCATCACCTCAAATGCGCCGCCAGTCCGTTGTTATAATCTGTCAAAACCTCACTGGCACTGCGAGCATAGTTATAGATGCGGACGCTATCGATGGTGCCATTAAAATAGACCGGAACCGTAACTGACCTGTTTCCTATAAGGAGACTGCCTGTGTTTTCTAATCCGCTGACGGTCGTATCGTTTGCAGAACCATCTAACTCGCCATCGACATACCCCAAAAGCTTTTGCTGACTTCTATTCCTAATCCATACAACATAATGCCAATCGTTGTCATTCACTACACTAGAAAAAACCCAATTAGGAGTAGGAGTGTCTGAACTATCACCTATCCACCCCATAGGTACTCCGCTCCCATTAACAGAAGTATAATAGCCAGGGTTATTCCCGTTAATAGGAAATTTACTGACAATGCCGCCAGGCGCAACTGAACTTGTTTTGACCCACGCTCCTATAGTAAAGCTATCATTAACAGCCATATTTAATACATTCCCTGCATCCACATAATCATCCACCCCATCAAACTGCAATGCGCTGCCGGATTTTCCTGTTGTCCAAGTTGGCATATAGGTTGTGGTGCCTCCGCCGAGGGTGCCGTCGTTATTGTTGAAACTCTCATCGTGCGCCACCGTGCCTGAGCCTTCGTCGAAGTTCATTTCCAAAACCGGCTTTTTCTGATTATAAAGCTGCCGGATTTCATCTTCCGAGAGAGCACGGTTATAGATGCGGACATCGTCGATGGAGCCGTTAAAACTATAATCACCTAGTTCACGTCCAATATACAGAAATTCTGACGGAGAAGAATGCATACTTCTACCCGTTGTATCTTCCACGTCTAAAATACCATTGACATATATATTAAATATGTCTGTTGAGTCTTCGTAGACACCAACTACGTGATACCAAGCATTAGGTTCTAAATCTGAGGTTTGACTACTGGCAGAATAAGTCGCATCATCTCTTACAAAAAAACTAACTTTTTTTGTTCCCAATACCCCTTTAAGCGCGTATTGTCTTCCTGACCTTGCTACTATTCCATCATAAGACCCAAAGACTTCTTCATTTCTTTTCACCCAGACACTAACAGTAATCGCATCCGTAATATCCAAACTCTCATCATTCCCACAATTCACATAATCATCAACCCCATCGAAAACCATCCCCGTGCCGTTCTCGCCCGATGAATCGTGCCCGGAACCAAAGGCTGGGTCGGAAGAATCGACAGACGAAGACGAACCGAGGGTGCCGTTGTTATTGTTTCCTGACACGTCATAAACCGTCTGTCCGCTTCCCTCTTCCATATTCCAATATCCAACCAAGCCGTCATTCAAATCCTGATTATTCTTCCCCAAATGCGCCGCCTTGCCATCGTTATAATCCGTCAGCACCTCGTCCGCCGTGCGAGCATAGTTATAGATGCGGACGTTGTCGATGGAGCCTTGGAAATATTCCATGTCTAATCCGCCAATTTGACCAATATTTATACCAGCATATGCTCTCGTTACAGATGAATCAATAGGAGACGCTGTGTACTTTTTTCCATCTAAATATAAAAATGCGTTTGGATTTGAATAAGTAACTACTGCGTGATGCCATTCTGTAGTTCCTAAACTAGGAACCGAGAATATGTAATAATGCCGTGTACCTAAATAATTAAAGTTAAAGGATATTTGCGTATCTTTTCGAATAAACAAAGAATAGGGTGTCTGCCACGATGATAATGCTCCTACGAGAGCATTATTAAAAGAATTATCATTTGATTTAAACCAAACTTCTATTGTAATATTGTCTGTAATATTCAGACTCTCATCATTCCCCGCATTCACATAATCATCCACCCCGTCAAAGGCAAGTGCGCCTCTGCCGTTTACTCCTGTCGTCCAAGTCGCACCACTGATTATCCCGTCATTATCATTAAAGCTCTCATCATGCGCCACAGTTCCCGACCCTTCGTCAAAGTTCATTTCCAAAACCGGCTTCTTCTGATTATAAAGCTGGCGGATTTCATCTTCAGAAAGAGCACGGTTATAAATACGGACTTCATCAATGGAACCATCAAATAAATATACAGGGGTAACATTATCAGCGGCAGTATAAGTACCAATTCTAAATGGATTATTAGAGTTCATATCGACCCCGACCCATTGAGAAATCGATAGACTAGTATCGTATATTCCATCAACATAGATACTTGCATTGCCATCCCTGTCATACAGAGCAGAGATGAAATGCCATTCATCATCAGCAACATTTATATTTCCAACAACAATAATATCTTCGACACCATCTCCATGCATAAATATCCTTATTTTCCCATTGATAACAGCAACATCATATCTATAATCTTGAGCCGCAGCTTTAGACTTGCTTACAAGAGATTGACTCTGGTTAGCAACGTCCGTTTTTACCCAAGCAGAAACTGTCATATCGTTGGTTCTCATATCCAAAACGTCACCTGCATCCATAAAATCATTCACCCCATCAAAAACCGCCGCAGTGCCGGTGGGGCCGGATGAGTCATGCCCGGGACCGAAGGTGGGATCGTCGGAACCGGCGGAAGAAGATGCGCCGAGGGTGCCATTGTTATTGTTGCCGGATTTGTCATAGACTGTCTGTCCGCTTCCCTCTTCCATATTCCAATATCCAACCAAACCGGCATTCAAATCCTGATTGTTCTCCCCCAAATGTGCGGCTTTACCGTCGTTGTAATCCGTCAGCACCTCATCCGCCGTGCGAGCATAGTTATAGATGCGGACACTGTCGATGGAGCCAGCGAAAGGCAGGATGTCAGCCAGGGGGAGCGTTCCTGTAACACCGTCGTTATATGATCCTAAAAATAGACTAGTCTCAGTTTGCATATCAACATCCACAAAAGCGGAGATATCCGCAGTGCCTTTTGAAATACCGTCTAAATACTGCGTTATATTCCCGTCCCTGTCATACGTTGTAAGAATGTGATGCCAGTTATCATCAAGATAAGGATCACAGGGAGTCAGTGCTACGGTATGATGGTCGGTGCCGGAAAATCCGGAAATGAAATTGCCACCTTCTATCACAGTAAACCATCTGCCAATCAAATAATCCGGGAAAGACTTTGAAATGAGACTCCCAAAATCATCCGTAGTCTTAAACCACAAACTCGCGGACCAATCGCTTTTTCCCATATCCAGAACATCTCCCATATCAACGTAATCATCCACCCCGTCAAAAACCATCCCCGTGCCATTTTTGCCCGCCCCCCATTCGCTGTCAGAGGTTATACTATAGACAGAAGTTGCGTCAGGAGTTGTCACCCAAACAGAGGATACGGTGATGGCACTGGCGGTATTAGAAGCAATGGTTCGAGTTTGCCCCAAGCCAGTGCCAGCCGTGATTTCAATCGCTTCTCCTTTCCATTCGTCCGTTGTCCAAGTCTTTTCAATGTCAGTAAGCGTGGTAGAATCTCCTGATTCCGCCGTTCCATTCGCACCATAAATCGCACCGTCATAATTATTGAAACTTTCATCGTGTGCCACTGTGCCTGAGCCTTCGTCGAAGTTCATTTCCAAAACCGGCTTCTTCTGATTATAAAGCTGCCGAATCTCATCTTCCGAAAGGGCACGGTTATAGATGCGGACATCGTCGATGGAGCCGTTGAAAGGCAATAGCGAGCTGTCAATATCCCTTGCTCCAATTCTTAATTTTCTATCGTTTGAAATATTGTAAGTAGCCGCACCCGTGTTGCTATCAACCAGAATTCCATCTACATACAAATACAAATTGTCTCCATTTCTAATTCCAATTGCATTATGCCATATACCATCATTATAATCATCATACGAAATCACTTTTATTCCCACATTTAAGTCAATTATTCTAAATACAAATTGGTCACCAGTATCTTGATAAAACATATAACTCTGCGTATATCCCGTGCCATATTTTGTAACAATAAATCTATTAGTTCCGCTACCTCCTGTTGAAGATTTAAACCATAATTCAACTGAAAAATCACCAGTTCCAAAATTCAAACTCTCATCATCCCCACAATCCACATAATCATCCACCCCATCGAAAACCATCCCCGTGCCGTTCTCGCCCGATGAATCGTGTCCGGAACCGAAAACTGGGTCGGAAGAATCGACAGATGAAGACGAGCCGAGGGTGCCGTCGTTACCGTTGCCGGATTTATCATAGACCGTCTGCCCGCCGCCTTCTTCCATATCCCAATATCCGACCAGCCCATAATCCAAAGTATTCGCCGCCGCGGTCGAGCCGTTTTCTCCCGGCGTTCCCAATTCCGCCAGAGTGAAAATCGTGCCGGTGAGAAGGAACGGCAAAATCACGAAAACGATTATGCGTTTTTGAACTCGAGAAAATCTGCCAAAAACAGTTTTCATTTTTTTTATAAATTTGAATTTTGAAAAAAACTCTGTGTTAATCTTTTGCATAGAAAATCAATTATTCTTTATACCTACTCTCACATACATTTTACCATTAAATGAAAGATTTATCACTTTTTTATTTTTTTATATACTAGCTATATTTTGTGCCGTGTTTGTGTGTCTGTGTTTGCGTTTGTATGTCTGTGTTTGCGTGTCCGTGTTTGCGTTTGTGTGTCTGTGTTTGCGTGTCCGTATTCCGCATTTGCATTTCGAATTTGTATTCTGTATTGTGCCCCTGGACCACGACTGAAAGGTCGTGAACCACGCGGGCGAGATGGACTCGTTCGGATATATCTTATTTTGCGCCGCTTGCAATATGCTGCGTTGGGATTACGTTCTGCCCCGCATTTGCATCCTGTATTTTTGTGTTTTGCATCTTGAGTTATGGACCACGACTGAAAGGTCGTGAACCACGCGGACAGGACGGACTCGTTCGAATATACTTTATTTTGCACTGCTTGCAATATGTTGCGTTGGGATTACGTTCTGCCCGCGCTCACACACCCTCTCAGGTGTGGTCCAGAATACAAACACACAAAAATACAAAATGCACGGAACATAAATCACTCATCCCCGTCAACCGTAAAATCGACAATTGGAAATTTCTCAAAACAATCCGCCATCCATTCCTCTCCCTTTTTCAAAAGCCAATCCCCGTAACTGCAAAATTCATAATCGCGACAATCCTCTTGAGTCTTCACATATTTATGCTTCACCGGATTATGATGAATATAATTCAAATGCGAGAAAAAATCTCTTTCATCCCGGATGCAATAATCCCAATAATTATTAAAAACCCTCCTTCCGACTTTCCCGTCCAGAACATTGACCCCCCTGCTGATGTTTGAAGTCATGTTGGTTATAAAATCGGGAAGGTTCAACTTTTCAGGAGACAAAAACAGCAAGTGGATATGATTGTCCAAAACAACCCAGGCAAAAATCTTTATCTGGAATTTCTCCGCCGACTTCTTGATCACTTTCACGATAACCTTTTTCTTCTCGACAGAATTGAAATAATGAATATGATTTATGGCGCGCAAAGTCAAAAAATAATAATGCTCGCTCGCATATAGATGAATCGGTCTATGTTTGGAGCGAACAGATATTTCCATTTTGAGTAATTTATGAAGTAAAAGATTGCGTTTGTGTTTTATATTTTGTATTTTTACATTCTGTATTTTGGACCACACCTGAGAGGGTGTGTGAAAGCGGGTGGGACGTGATTTATCAAAAGACGTTTTAGTGCGCGTGGTTCACGACCTTTCAGTCGTGGTCCAGGATGCAAATACGGGTGGGACGTAATCCCAATGCAGCATATCGCAAGCGGTGCAAAATAAAGTATATTCGAAAGAGTCCGTCTTGTGCGTGTGGTTCACGACCTTTCAGTCGTGGTCCAGGGGTCCAAAAATACAGGATGCATTTTGCATTTTGCATTCTGCGTTTTGGACCACACCTGAGAGGGTGTGTGAAAACGGGTGGGGCGTGATTTATCAAAAGACGCTTTGGTCCGCGTGGTTCACGACCTTTCAGTCGTGGTCCAGAATTCAAGATGCAAATGTATTCTGTATTCTGGACCACACCTGAGAGGGTGTGTGAAAACGGGTGGGGCGTGATTTATCAAAAGACGCTTTGGTCCGCGTGGTTCACGACCTTTCAGTCGTGGTCCAGGAGTTCAGGGGGTCCAGGAGTTCAGGGGTCCAAGGCAAGGATCTGGGGGGGGGCGGGAATATAGAAGTTCAAGAATACGGGATCCGAACATAAAACATAGAAGCCAAATCCTAGAATGCCATTGGTCCGCCACCGCTTACTCCTGTTGTGCCGGAGCTAGTTGGGCGATTTTCTTCTTTTGCGAGAATAGAAGTTGTCGGGGCGGAAGAAGCGTATTTATGCACCAGCGCAAATCCGGGATAAGTCGGCGTGGCATAAACCGCATTATTATAGACATCAGAGATTTCGTCTGCGGAAAGTGTCTTATTATAAATACGAATATTATCAACAGAACCAGCTAAATTCCTCGAATAAGCTCTCCATTGTCCGATATTAAGATTATATGTCGTATTAATACTTCCTGTTAATGTTCTGCTTGTAGAGCTTACAAGAGAACTATTTTTATACGCTTTTATCAGAGGCGAACCTCCTACCGCATCTACCGTGCCGACTATATGAGTCCAGCCCGCATTATTAAGCGCGCCAAAAGAAACACTATCAGGCGATATGGAGGAAGTGGAAGTTCCATCCCCTAATTGAAGCAAATAATCGTTACCTAAAGCACCGCTACGATTACCTAACCAAAAGCCAAGTTTTACACCTACATCGGTCCAATCGTTATCAGCACTCTTATCCAATATAGCCACATAGTCTTCAGTTTGCGTGCCAATATTAACCCAAGCTTCGAAAGAAACCTCACCCGTTCCAAAATCCAGACTCGCCCCATTCCCCGCATCCACATAATCATCCACCCCGTCGAAGGCAATCGCAGAATTTGCTGTGCCGTTTTTGTCGGTGGTCCAGGTTGGACTGTTGGTAAGTGTTCCCGTGTTAGCGTTGCCCGAAGTGTCATAGGCGGTCGTTCCGGTTCCTTCGTTGAAGTTCCAGCCGGCGGCGAGGCCTGATATTTCTCGGATGAAAGTGTTGGTAGTGGAGCTGGCGGCGGTGGCGGTGGGGTTGCCGAAATAATAATAGATGTCAGTGGCGGCGCTGGCAGGAAGCGAAGGAATTTTCACCCAAGCCTTGCTATCATTTTCGAGCCAATAAGGAAGATTGGTTGTTCCATCGGCGGCAGTAAATCGCAAATCGCTGAGATCCAACCGCGCCTTGCCTTCGCCATAAAGCTGCCGAATCTCATCTTCAGAAAGAGCACGGTTATAGATGCGGACACTGTCGATATCAGCTGGAAGGAAATAGCTTACTCCTTCATCCCTTGCACCTATTACTAATTTGGTATCTGTATCATATAAGTAATCAACTGTCGCACTAATATCATTAGTAGATTTTAATTCTCCGTTAAGATACTGTTTTACGAGCCCACTTTCAAACGTAGCTGTAAAATGATACCAAACATTAGGTTCTACCGCCAAATTAGATGTTCCTACCCCCACTGCTCCGTCTTTTGACCAATAACTTATAATACCACCAGTATAAGATATAGCCCAAACTCTTTTCTCATTATTGACTTGGTATCTTCCAATATAGACATCTCTTAAATCAGGAGTTGATTCATTCTTAAACCAGAAAGAAACAGCTAGATTATTCGTTATTCTCAAACTCTCATCATTCCCACAATCCACATAATCATCCACCCCGTCAAAACTCATAGCCTTCCCCGCTTCGCCTTCTTTGTTAGTCGTCCAGGTCGGACCATTGGTGAGAGTGCCGTGGTTGGCGCTTCCGGAAGTGTCATAGGCTGTCGTTCCCGCGCCTTCGGAGAAGTGCCAGGAGCCGACGAGTCCGCTATTGTCATAAAGCCCCGTCGCCTCCCCCTCCAAATAAAGCTGCTCAATCTCATCTTCAGAAAGAGCACGGTTATAGATGCGGACATCGTCGATGGAGCCTTGGAAGCCCCTATCTAATGTTCCCCTATTTCCTATATAAACATCATTAGTATTAATATTTAAAGTTCCTGTTTGTGAAAATTCATTAGGAGTCTTAATTCCGTCAACATAAAATCTAATATACGAACCATTATAAACTAATATTACATTGTGCCATATTCCATCCGCTATAAATTTTCCAGAATCTTTATCACCATAATTACCACTAGAAGTATATAAAGCACTACCAAGATTTCCTGTTGTGGTATAAGTATAAAATTGCCAGACATCTAGTTTATCAGATATTCGTTGATAATTTTTAGACTGACTTGTCTTAACCCAAGTACTAATCGTAATCTCATCCGTGATATTCAAACTTTCATCATTCCCACAATCCACATAATCATCCACCCCGTCAAAACTCAAAGCCGCGTTGGCGTTCCCTTCTTTGTCAGCGGTATAATCGGCGCCCGAAATCGTCCCGTCGTTTCCCTCGCCCGAAGTGTCATAAGCCGTCGTCCCCGTTCCTTCGGAGAATTTCCATTGTCCCACCAAACCATCGCGACTGACTCCGCCTGTGAGATCCACCGGCACTTGATAGTCGGTGAGAGTGGCGCCGGAAGTTTCTGTGAGCGTCAATTTTCTTCTTTCTTTCCAACCTTCCAGCCAGCCCGTTTCCGTGTCGTCCCACCAAGTCGCGGTTCCCGTTTCCGTTTTTCCACTTGCGGTTATCGCGATTATTGTTGTTTCATATTCTTTGGCAAGCGTGTTATGCGCCGTCCACTGCCCTTCCCATATGCCCTTGAAATTATCGCCGTCGATGAGCCTCAAGGCGATTTCGTCATAGCTTCCTTCGAATGGAATTTGAGCAGAGATTTTTTCGATTTTCTCTTGACTTTCAATTTCTATTCGTGTGGTTTGGATTTCGCCGACTTTGATTTTGTTAGGCTCAATGGAGATGGAGGAAAATATGGTCGAGGCTTCTTTTTCTGATACGATGTTGCCATTTTTTGAAGCGATGTTTTGAGAAAAATAGAAAACAAAAAAGAGCAGAAAAAGAAACACTGCGGATGCGATGAGAAATTTCTTGATATTTTTTCTGTTCATCTTTTGTATT
>Ga0265294_10008533_pt1 | contig 11938 bp, 11 predicted proteins | sample MunlanPumphouse3_FD_192504 | JGI IMG/M metagenome (GOLD analysis project Ga0265294, IMG submission 192504) | Groundwater microbial communities from a municipal landfill in Southern Ontario, Canada - Pumphouse #3 | ecosystem: Environmental > Aquatic > Deep subsurface > Groundwater | place... | reverse complement strand
GGAGGAGATGATCCGGGCGATGCAGGGATCGCTCAACCAGTCGGGGGAGGTCATCGCCTTCGCCACCGGGTAAGGGCGGGCGGGGATGAGGAACCCCGCTCCGGGGAAAAGGGATGCCGGCCCCTCCCTCACATGGGTATGGGCGCGGCCTCTTTCTGCATGGGCGGGCTTTGTTTCTCGATATTCTTTGCGATAGCAGCCATCTCCTCGCCCAGCATGCGGATGATATCGTCCATCGTGACGATCCCGATCAGTTTCCCGGCATCATCGACGACCGGCATCCTCCTGATGCCCTCGGCGGTCATCTTCTGGATGGCCTCATAGACCCCCATGCTGTCCCGGAACGTGATCACGTCCCGGGTCACGATATCCCCTGCCCGCACCTCACCGGGATTCCTCTCCTGTGCCATGACCCGGACCGCCAGGTCACGGTCGGTGATTACGCCGACAGGCCGGTTGTCGCCGCTGACGATGACGACGCTTCCGACGTTCTTCTCTCCCATGATCCTCGCCACCTCCACCGCCGGCGTGTCCGGCGAGACGGCGACGACCTGCTCACGGCAGCACTTCACAAGTCCCATATACGTTACCTCCGTTGACGACTGAACCCCATGCCGGGGATGATATATGAACGTAACCCCCGGCCGGGCCTGACTTATTTCCTTATATGCGATTGAAGCGATATCGTGTACCGCACAAATGGACTGGCTACTGATTATTCTTACCGTGGCAGGTCTTTCTGTCTTCGAGATCGTCTCAAGCGTCGATAACGCCATCATCAACGCCGACGTTCTTGCGACGATGGGTGATGAGGCCCGCAGGTGGTTCCTCCTCTGGGGCCTGATCATCGCCGTCTTCGTGGTCCGGGGGCTCCTGCCGTGGCTGATCGTCTGGATGACGACGCCGTCGCTCGGACCTCTGGGCGCGCTGTTTGCGACCTTCTCCAGCGATCCGGCGGTCGTGGCCGCGATCGAGGAGTCGGCCCCGGTCCTCCTGATCTTCGGGGGAACGTTCCTCGTCTTCCTCTTCTTCCACTGGCTCTTTGTGGAGGAGAAGAACTGCGGGCTCCGGAGCGAAGCGTTCTTCTCCAGACAGGCCGTCTGGTTCTACGCGGTCGTCTCGATCCTGCTTGCCGCCCTTGTCTGGTTCGCCCTCCAGATCAACGCCATGATGGGGTTTGCGGCCGTGCTCGGCTCGACCGCCTTCTTCATCGTTCACGGGTTCAGGCAGAACGCCGAGGTGCAGGAGGCACGGCTGAGACAGCCCGGGATCTCAGACCTCTCAAAGGTCGCCTACCTGGAAGTTCTTGACGCGACCTTCTCGATCGACGGCGTCATCGGGGCGTTTGCCTTCACCCTCTCGGTCCCTCTTATCCTGATAGGGAATGGTATTGGGGCCGTCGTGGTCAGGGAACTGACCATCCGGGGCGTCGACCGGATCAGGAGTTTCTGCTACCTCAAGAACGGTGCGATGTACTCCATCCTAGTGCTCGGGACGATCATGCTCGCTGACAGTTTCGGGTTCCATATCCCGGCCTGGCTCTCGCCGATAGCGACGTTCGCCATCGTCGGCTACTTCCTCTACCGCTCGGTGCAATACCGGAAAAATGGGGCGTCGGGTGCCGCGTGACCGAACAGCCCCGGCCCGAAAAGGTTTATCCGGGTCCGGCAACGAAATGTAGTCCCATGAAGAAGATATCGATTGGACCACGGACACTCCTCTACCCCCACCCTGACCTGATCATCGGGACCTACGGCCCCGGCGACCGGCCGGACGCCATGGTCGCTGCATGGGGCGGTATCTGCTCGTCCCAGCCCCCGGCGGTGGCGGTCTCGGTCCAGAAGGTCCGGCAGACCTACGAGAACCTGACGAGCGAGCGCGAGTTCACGGTCAGCATACCGTCGGTGGACTACGTGAAGGAAGCCGACTACTTCGGTATCGTCTCGGGCAGGGATACGGACAAGTTCGCCGCTACCGGGCTCACGCCCGTGAAGGGCGACCTCGTGAACGCGCCGTATGTCGGGGAGTTCCCGGTCGTCCTCGAGTGCCGGCTCCTTCAGACGGTCGAGATCGGGATGCACACCCAGTTCATCGGGGAGATCCTGGACGTCAAGGTGGACGAGAGCGTCCTCGGGCCGGACGGCAAGCCCGACATCGCAAAGATCCGGCCGTTCGCCTACGACTCGATGCGGCGGGAGTACTACGGGTTTGGCGGTGTGATCGCAAAGGCGTTCTCTGTGGGGAGAGAGATCGAAAAGTAACTTTTTGGTTCCAAACGTTCCCCTGTTTTTCCGTGGAACTGCCGTCCTGCAGCGCCCTACCCCTCCCTGACCAGGGGTCGTCACCGCCGGCGGTCCCGCTTTACCTCGACCCACCGCTTCCTCTTCCCGCACCGCTCACACCGCTGCTCCCACTCGATGACGTTTGATGAGTACTCGTCGTAGCCGTGCCTCCTGCCCCACCGGTGGAGCCCGATTCTGCAGAGGATGAGCCCGATGGTTGTCATAGGTCTCCTACAGAATGTTCTTCCCTCCGGCCGGATGAACGTTACCCTCCCCAGGCAGACGGTTTTCGTGCCGAATCTTGGGAGAATCGCGTCTGAGAAGGTTTTTATCCTATGATGCCGGAGCCTTATCTGTCGAACAGCAGAACGGAGGTACGTATGGCGTTTATCTACTACGGCCAGGGAGTCTCATCCCTCTACCGGGACTTTGTGGAGCGGCTGATGTCGCAGCTCGCGCTCAGGGGTACAGAGATCACGCACCAGAATGTCGGTGATACGGTTTCGACGATGGATATCCGGCATACCGGCGAAGAGGGGAAGATGGAGGTCGTGATCGACCGGGAGAACGTCCGGGTGAGTTATACCGTCGACCGGGAGCGAAAGGAGGTCAAGAAAGGTATCGCGGGCGCCATCGCCGGGGCCGGCCTCGGTGGTCTCCTCGGCGGCATCATCCGTGGCGACCGGGATATCGGCGACGTCATCGGTGGTGCGGCGGCCGGCGGGGCATACGGGGCATACGACGGCTACGAGGCTTCCCGCGAGGAGCGGACCGCGTTTGCCGGTGTGCTTGCTGAGGCGGTCAGGGACGTCGAGGACGAACTCCAGGCGATCCTCGAAGGGCAGGCGGAGGCCCGGGAGGCGCTCCGCGAGCGCGGCCGGCAGAAGCGGGAGGAGGACGAGGCCCGGATCGAAGAGTTGCGGGAACACCTGGAAGAACTCTACGGCGACCTCCTCGCCGTCCAGGAGGAGATCGAACTTCTTGATGCCGAGGGGCTGGACATCAGGAAGCCCAGATCACGGATTGACCGGGCCGAGACGCTCTATGGAGAGGCGGAAGCGGCGCTCGAAGACGGCAACCACGCGGTCGTGAAGGCAAAGGCGAAGGCCGCCCGCGCCATGGTGGAGGGCGCTCAAGACCTTCTCTCAAGCATCGGGGCTGAATAAGGCCCCGGTCCATCTTTTCAGGGTATAATTTCGCAACTGTTGTACTTCTGGTGCTCGAAGTCCTTCATCCGGACTCTCCCCGCATCAAGGAGAGCCTGGACCTCGGGCAGCGCCGCCTTGAGCGCCTCGTAGAGATTCTCCACCGTCCCGCAGACGATCTTTCGCCCCTCCTCCGGCCAGGGGCGGGTGATGTTTGAGTAGAGGCACCGGCCGCCACAGAAGTCGAGGAGACCGCATTCCGTGCAGGGGCTCCCCACGGTCGTCACCGGGAGGTGGAGCGGGTCGGCGGTCCTGATGTGCCCGACGTAGTAGTCCTTCATCCCAACCATGATGGGACAGGGGGCGATATGCCCGTCGGTCATGATGCTGTAGTTCGCGTGGCCGCACCCGCACCTGAGCATGCTTGGACGCGCAAACAGCATGTCCTGCATGGGGTCGATGAAGGGGTACCACCGGAGCACCCGGCTGCTCTCCCGCATTGTCTCGACCCAGAACCTGACAAGCGACCTGATGCCGGGGTTGTAGTTCTCCTCCACCCACGCGGCGTAGTCGCGCATATGGTAGTCGTTCCAGAAGTTCGCGTCCATCTGCCAGTGAACGGCGGGAAACGAGAACCGGTCGTTTTCCGTGAGGTAGCGGACCGCCTCAACGATATCGGTATCCTCGGTCACCGTCATCCGGGCTATCACCTCCCCGGCAAAGCCGCCATCCATCAGGTTCTGGAGGTTTCTGGTGATCCGCTCAAACGTCCCTTCCCCGCGGTGGGCGTCGGTGAGCCTCTCGGGACCGTCGATGGAGACCAGGATCGTGTCGAAGCGGTTCGCGACCGCGGGTTCGAGACGGTCGAGGAGCGTGCCGTTGGTGTGCAGGATCAGCGCCGATACCGGCGCCGTGCTGACGACCTCCCGGACGAGGTCAATCGCAAGCAGGGGTTCCCCGCCGTAGAGGGTCAGCACCGCGTCGGGGTCCTTTGCGAGAAACCGGTAGAGGTCGTTGAGGTCAATATCGAGGTCCACCGGGAGGTCTTCGTCGATGGCGATATCGGGCAGTTCCGGGGGATCGACGACAAACGCCTTCCCACGGCAGTAGGTGCAGCAGAGGTTGCAGTTGTCGGTCAGGATGAGATGGTAATACACGGAAGGTCTCTTACAGGTTGGGGGCCGGGCGGGAAAAAGGTGAGGTTACAGGGGCCTCCCGCCGTTTCGTAGAGGGTTTCTGCGAGGCTTTTTGGGCGGATGGCAGTGAGGTTGCGGGAAGGTTTCATGGACCAGCAGCATCCGGCCCCTTCACCGTCAGGGCGAGTTTGATATCCTGCAACATCCCGGGTTCTCTTGCATTTTCGAGGTAGAGCTCGATCGCTTCACGGATGTTCTCAAGCGCCTCCCCGGGTGTATCACCGCAACTGGCAACCTCGAGTTCCTGGCAGTGTGAGACATACACCCCTCCTCTTCCCAGATCAAAACCGTCAGTTGCACTTTCACCAATCACGTCACCCTCGGTAATTACACAATCCATCCGCCTGCTATAACACTCTCCTTTTCGCTCAGGGTTCAGCGGGGTTGGTGTTGGGCAGGCCGTACCCTCAGGCAATCCCATCCCGGGCCGCCACCCCCCGAAAGTCGCACCGGCTCAGGGCTCATCGCGACCGGCGCAAAGCAGAAGTCCCTGCAAGGATAAACGGACTCCTATGCCTGAAGCAAGAAAAGAGAACCTCACCGAACAGGTCATCGACCCACGCGACCTCGTCGCCTACCAGCCCGGATCAATCGTCAGCCGGATGCTCGTCTACACGAAGTCCGGCACGATCACGGTCTTCTCCTTCGATGCGGGCGAAGGCCTCTCTGAACATACCGCACCCTACGACGCCATCCTCCAGGTCCTCGACGGGGAGGCGCTCATCACCATCACCGGCACCGAATACCCGATGAAGGCGGGCGACCTGATCATCATGCCGGCAAACAAGCCCCACGCGGTCCATGCCGTCACCCGCTTCAAGATGATGCTGACGATGATCCACGCCTGACCCGGCTGCAGTCCCAAACCCCGGGTTTTTTATAGGCGGATGATCTGACACCTTTTTTAAACGTATTCCGGGAGACCGTTGTTCGACGGTGTATCCTGCAACCGGCTTGGCAAGAACCTGTCATGGCCGGTTAACGCCCCGCACGGCGGTGCCCGGTCCTGTGGAAGTACGGGACAATAATACGGCGATGACAACCTCCCCCCTCTCCCCCGACGAATCGAGGACGACGGAATGGCACGCCCTTACGGCGGATGAAGCAGCCAGGCAGCTTGCATCGCCGCCGGAAGGCCTCACGGACGCCGAGGTTGCCCGGCGGCGGGAAGTCTTCGGGGCAAACGCCCTCCCGCAGAGGCGGCCGCCGACGGTCTTTGAGGTCTTCCTCCGCCAGTTCACGAGCCCGCTCATCTACGTCCTCCTTGCGGCCGGGATCATCTCCCTTCTCTTCGCCGATTTCACCGACGCGGTCTTCATCTTCATCGTCATCCTGATCAACGCGGTCATCGGAACATTCCAGGAGGTGAGGGCGGAGAGGAGCGCAACAGCCCTGCAGCAGATGCTCAGGATCTACGCACAGGTGAGGCGGGACGGCCGTGATGCGACCGTTCCGGCCGAAGACCTGGTCCCCGGCGACCGCGTCTCCCTGGAGTCGGGCGACCGCATCCCGGCAGATATCCGCATCCTCCGGACCAGAGCGCTCACCGTCGACGAGTCGCTCCTGACCGGCGAGTCCCATGCGGTCGGGAAGAAACCTGACCCCGTTGACGCATCCCTCCCGCCCGGCGACCGCCTGAACATGCTCTACGCCGGCAGCACCGTCATGAGCGGTCGGAGCACCGGGATCGTGGTCGGGACAGGCCGGCATACCGAGCTCGGGCAGATCGCCGAGACGGTCGCCGCGTCGGAGATGGGTAAACCCCCGCTTGTCCTTCGTATGGAGGATTTCTCGCGGAAGATCAGCATCGCTGTCCTCGCCGCCGCCGGGCTGCTTGCGATCATCGTCCTCGGCCAGGGGATGCCGCCGGTTGAGGTCTTCTTCCTCGCCGTAGCCCTTGCGGTCTCGGCGATCCCCGAGGGGCTGCCGATCGCACTGACCGTCGCGCTCTCGGTCGCAACCTCACGGATGGCGGGGCGCAACGTCATCGTCAGGTTCCTCGCCGCCGTGGAGAGTCTTGGGAGCTGCACACTGATCGCGAGCGACAAGACCGGCACCCTCACGGTGAACCAGCAGACTGCCCGGGTCGTTGCCCTGCCCACGGGCGAGGAGTTCTCAGTCACCGGGGCCGGGTATACGGGCGAGGGAGAAGTTCTCGATGAGAGTGGCGCCCCGGTAGCAGGGCCGGATCGCCACCGGCTGGAGCGCCTTGCCCGGGCCGCAACGATCTGCAACGAGGCGGGTCTGGAACTGGTCGGTGAGGGGGACTGGGCGCACCGGGGCGATGCGATCGATGTTGCGTTCCTCGCGCTCACCTACAAGCTGGGGCTTGACCCCGGCGCTATCCGTGCGGATGCACCCATCGTTGCCGAGATCCCTTTCGAGTCAGAGCAGCGGTATGCCGCCGTCTGGTACCGGGAGGAGGATGCAGTCCGGGTGGCGGTCAAGGGGGCTGTCGAGACGGTTCTCCCGTTCTGCCGGACCATGGCAGGGGAGCGGGAAGGCGAGACCCCGCTCGACCTGGATCGCGTACAGGAGGAGCTCGACGGCCTCACCTCCCGGGGCTACCGGGTGCTTGCCGTGGCCCATGGTCACGTAGAGGGACCGGTACCTGCGGAGAGCCCCGAGATCCCTCCCCTCGAAGTTCTCGGTCTGGTCGGGTTCATCGACCCGATTCGCCCCGACGTTCCCGATGCCGTGCGGCGGTGTCGCCGCGCCGGGGTCGACGTGGTGATGGTGACCGGGGATCACCCCGCAACGGCGCTCGCCATCGCGCGGGAACTTGAGATTGCTGACTCTCCTGACGAGGTGATCACCGGTGCGGAACTGGGAGATTCAGAGATCCCGACGTTCTCTGAGTTCATCGACCGGGTGAAGCGGGGTCGGGTCTTTGCCAGGGTTACGCCGCTGCAAAAGCTCCGGATCGTCGAAGCCTACCGGGAGAGCGGGGCGTTTGTCGCGGTCACGGGGGACGGGGTTAACGACGCGCCGGCGCTCCGGAGCGCGAATATCGGGGTCGCGATGGGTTCCGGGACCGACGTCGCCAAGGATACGGCGTCACTGATCGTCACTGACGACGATTTCGCCTCGATCGTCGCCGGGATCGAGGAGGGGCGGTATGCCTACGACAACGTCAGGAAGGTTGTCTACCTCCTGATATCGACGGGTTTTGCGGAGGTTCTCCTCTTCATGCTCGCCCTCATCGTGGGCCTTCCGTTGCCCCTCCTTGCGGTCCAGCTCCTCTGGCTGAACCTGGTGACGAACGGCATTCAGGACGTGACGCTTGCGCTTGAGGGGGGAGAGCCCGGTGTCATGGACCGGTCGCCACGAAGGCCGGAGGAGGGGATCTTCAACCGGCTGATGATAGAGGAGACGCTCCTCTCCGGCACGGTGATCGCGCTGGTCGCGCTCGGTGCCTGGTACTGGCTCCTTTCAAACGGATGGGACGAGTTCGCGGCCCGGAACCTGGTTGTCCTGCTGATGGTGCTCTTCGAGAATTTCCATGTCTTCAACTGCCGGTCCGAGTATCAGTCGGCCTTCCGTGTCCCGATCAGCCGCAACTACTTCCTGGTGGCCGGCGTCGTTGCCGCGCAGGGTGTGCATATCCTCGCGCTCTACACCCCCATCCTCCGGGATATCCTCCAGGTGCAGCCGGTCTCCCTGGTCGAATGGCTCTCGCTGCTTGCCCTCGCTTCCCTGGTCGTGGTCGTGATGGAGGTCTTTAAGGCCGTCAGGAAGCACCATCCTCAGGGTCACCAGACCGGGTAGGGGGGCGGGTAGGCCCCCTCCCGGTAGGGGAGGAAGACCTCGCTTACCCGGCTGCCGTCGGCAAGATTGGTCATAACGATGCTCCGCTGTGAGATCGTGTAGAGGGTGTCGTCCATGAAGAGCGACCGCCGCACCGCGTCCGGTGCGTTCCAGGCGTAGGAGGGCCCCTTCTCCCCGTGCGTGACCGTCCCCTCCAGGGTGAACCCGGAGGAGGGGTTCACCTGGTAGACATAGGCTCCCTGCCAGGTCGTGGTGCTGTAGGAGCCCGGGTACCTCGACGAGGGGTTCTCGACCCTCTTTATCTCGCTCACCGGGATGACGAGGAGGTCTTTTTCCTGTATGAAGAGGAAGGCCTTGTGGTCGCGGAGCGCCTCCGAGTCGGTCCCGGCCTCCCCGATCACGACGGCGTCAACCTGGATTGGTTTGTTCACGTCCGAGACATCGAAGAGGGCGAGCTTGAGACCCCCTACCGAGACGCCGCCCCAGCCGTTCTCGTCTGTCTCTTTCCCGATACCGATGATGTGGTCGGCGTCATAGGGGTGGAGGTAGTCTGAGTAGCCCGGGATCTTGAGTTTCCCAAGGATGCCCGGGTGGTTCGGGTCAGAGAGGTCGATGACGAAGAGGGGGTCGATCCGCTTGAACGTCACCAGGTAGAGCCGGTCGCCGACGAACCGGGCGGCGTATATCCGCTCGTCAGGTGCGATATGCTCGAGCGTCCCGATGGTCTTCATCGAAGGATCGAGGACGTAGACGTTGTTGTACTGGATCTGCCCCTCCCGCGTCCAGCCCTCGACGGTCGTCGCGACCCGGAGGTTGCCTGCGTGCTCATCGAGCGAGAACTGGTTTAAGAGGTGCCCGGGGACCTCCCCCATCGCCTGGTAGTCGATCGCTCCCCGCTTGATCGCGAACCGGTGGATGATCGTCTGGTCGCGGATCCCCTCAGAATAGGCCGGTCCCGTGTTCCGGTAGCCGATATAGAGGTTCTCCTGCGATGCGAAGAGGGTGGTGTCGTAGCCGAGGAGGAACGTCTCGGCATCGGTGGCGCCCGTATCCTTCCGGACCGAGAAGGCGCTTGCGGTGTAGAAGACGTAGTTCTGCATGGGGGTTTTTGGGTGGTAGACGTCGGGCTGGACAGGCGCCGCGCTGCCACTCCTCACCTCAGGGAGGACGATATCGTCCCGCACCCAGACGGGAGACTCCCGCGTGAGGGTGTAGACGTAGTCCCCGACCATCCGGGCGTCGTAGTAGTCGCCGGTGAAGGTCAGGTCCCGCACCAGCTCCGGTTCGGCCCGATTCCCGACCGCGTAGACGTAGGCGTGCGTCACCGTCCGCCAGACCGGGACCGGTGTTACGCTCCCCTCCGGGGTGGTCATCTGCTGCTCCTCTGCGACGGCAAAGACCACCAGGCGGTCGCCAGCGAGGAAGAGCGCCGCCGGGCGGCCGTCTACCTGGGTTTCAGAGACAATTTTTGCGGTCTTTGCCGGGAACGCCTCCACGATCGCGAGGGTCCTGCCAGAGATGATGTAGATGTACTTCCCGTCGTTCTTCACGAAGTCGGCCTCATCCACGCCCTCCACCTGCACGTTTGTGGTGGAGTAGTCGCGGGCAGAGGATGTCGGCGCGGCCGTTACTGCCGGCGCCGGTGCCTTCACTGCGCTCTCCCGCCCGGCGCCCCCCGGAACTTGGGGATAGATGCCGTCGTTCCACCCTCCCTGCGCGTGCTCCTTTAGGAATTCCCTGAGTTCCTCTTTCGACGCAAACTTCTGTAAGTCCCCCCAGGTCTCCTCCCCGGCATCCTCAGACGCGAGGGCGGTCCCGATGATCGCGGCGATCACCAGGCATCCGATGCAGGCCACCACCGCCGGTTTCCAGTTTCCCATACTCGTTCACCTTCCGGTAAAGGGAGATGCACCCGCCGATGTATCATCTTTGCGTAGCCTACGAATATCTTCGAAGTCTTCCGCCGAAGTTCCTCACCCGACCGGTGCCGCCGCAAAGGCCCAGGCGATGTAGACGACGTAGCCGACGAGCATGAGGACCGACCAGCCCCTGACGACGGACGGGCGCGCAAAGAGCAGGGGGAGGATCGCGACCGTGAAGAGGACGACCGCGATGATGTCGGCCCATGACCCGATGGTGACCGGGGCGAGGAGGAGGCTTACCCCGAGGACCAGAAGGAGGTTGAAGATGTTGCTCCCGAGGATGTTGCCGACTGATATGGCCCCCTCGTTTCGTAAGGCTGCGACAAGTGAGGTCGCGAGCTCCGGGAGCGACGTGCCGACGGCGACGACCGAGAGGCCGATCACGAAGGCCGGGATCCCGAACCCTTCAGCGATTGTGACGGCGCTCTCGACGACCAGGCGGGCCCCGATGATGACGGCGACGAGCCCGAGACCGATGTAGAGGGCGTCGGCCCACCCGTGGGACTTGATATGGACACCACCCTCCTCGCGGCGCTCCCTCCAGAGGACGGCGAGGATGACCACGAAGAGGATGAGGAGCACCACTCCGGAAAGGGCGCCGAGCGTGCCCAGGGTGGCGAGCAGGGCGAACGCTGCCGTCGCAACAAGCATCATCACGGTATGCTGGACGAGCGCGGGGCGCGATGTTCCCGACGCCGCGATCATGTCCGGCCTGATGAATGTGCAGAGGGCCAGGATAAGGGCGATGTTTGCGATGTTGCTCCCGAGGACGTTCCCAAGCGCGATGGCCGTATTTCCCGTGGCTGCGGCGTTTGTGCTGACGACGAGCTCGGGGAGGGAGGTGCCGAACGCAATGATCGTAAACCCGATCAGGGCCGGGGAGATGCTGTGCCGGAGGGCAAGGCCGCTCCCGCCGCCGACAAAGAGGTCGGCCCCCTTGACGAGGAGCGCTATGCCGATGATGAATATGATGACGGTCAGTATCACGGGAATGCCTCAGGCGTGCTGGTACCGGTTTGGCGGGAATCTCATAATACGTTTCCGAGGTCGGTGTGGCGGGCGCCGAAGAGCATATCCTCCTCCCCGTCCAACGATGATGGAATACTGGTGCCGGCATGATTCTGCCGGATCCCGGTGTGGAGGCCGTCGCAACGCTTTCTTTTGACGAAGAGATCGACGCTCTTGAGCAGGAACTCGCTGATCTCCTCCGGTTCCCTGAGGAGGAGTTCATCGATATCATACGGGACGTGGGGTTCTTCTGCGACTGCTGCGGCCGGTGCTGCACCCGGGAGTTCAACGGCCACGTCTTCCTGCTGGAGGAGGACACCGACCGGGTCAGGTCATTTCGGCCTGACGCCATCGTCCCGGCGCCCGGCTACGACGCCTGCGATCAAAAGGGAAGGTTCTACGTCTCTGGCTACGCCCTCAGAACAAAGCCGGACGGGTCCTGCATCTTCCTCGAAGGGGGCCGGTGCAGCGTCTACGACCGGCGGTTCTCCATCTGCCGGGTCTACCCCTACATGCTCCACCGGGAGGCCGACGAGAGGGGCGCGGTCGACTGGCGGCAGATCAGCGGCTTAAACGAGCACGGGTGCTACAACACCCCGATCGACGACGCTGAATGC
>Ga0265294_10008532_pt1 | contig 11939 bp, 7 predicted proteins | sample MunlanPumphouse3_FD_192504 | JGI IMG/M metagenome (GOLD analysis project Ga0265294, IMG submission 192504) | Groundwater microbial communities from a municipal landfill in Southern Ontario, Canada - Pumphouse #3 | ecosystem: Environmental > Aquatic > Deep subsurface > Groundwater | place... | reverse complement strand
AAGCCGATGTTCGTGGGAACCGATTACACCGGATCAGCATGGGTTGATAAACTGGGTCACCATCAGGAGGAGGTGATCATCGGCGAAGATGGTCGTGGTTGGTTTCCAGTGAACGACGGCTCTGTTTCAGTCTATCTGAAAAAAGTGCAAGGATCCCTCATTGAGCCTTAACTACTTTTTAACATCATACCGTGTATCGCGAAAACGCCTGCATAAACGACTCATAATAGGTCTTGGACACCGGGATATCGGGGGTGTTCTGCTCATCTAACTCCAGCATGATGCCTCCCTTCTCTTTCTTCAGGATCTTAACTCTGTCCATATTAACCATGTAGGAGCGGTGACAACGCACCAGTGAGGTGTCGACAAGGTGTTCTTCCAACCGCTTGAGCGAGTTTCGCAGCAGGTAGTGCGACAGCTTCAACTTGTTGAGATAATGGATGGTAGCGTAGTTGTCGGCCGATTCGATATAGAGCAGGTTCTCCGTCGCGATGGAGATCTTCAGCTCCCCCTTCTCGTCGGCGAAGGCAATCAACATCTTCGGCGATCCATCTACCCCTTTCTCCTGTCCCATATGCTCCAACAAGGCGCTTTTTTCTTTCCAGGAGAAGTAGAGCCAGGAGATGGCATAGGGTAGCAACAGCACCAGTGCCGTATTGTAGAGGCTTTGCCGAAAGCTCTCGGAGATATCACGGGTTACCCCGTCCTTGGGGAAGAACTGCGCGAAGAGGGTATAGAAAATTGACATTGCCGCAATCTCCGCCAGGATCCAGAGTCCATAGTGCCAGTAGAGGATGGAATGTTGTTTCGAACGGTATGTGAGAATCACCCTGCTGATTACCACCACAAGCATGCCGGTAAGAATGATCAGGCTGGAGAATGCGAAGTACTTAGTGTCAGATACTCCGGGGTACCATTCGCGGGAGCCGAAAGGCTGGAAGAGGTTGATGAACAGCAGCGCAAAGAGGGCAGTGAACAGGATCATGGTGATACTGTTTTTCTTCTCGTAGAGATAGGCCGGAATCTTTTCGTTCATCGTGGTGACTCTGTAGCAAAGTACCTTGCAAAAGTAGATGTTTATAGAAGAGAAACCAAAAGAAAGCGCATCTGGATGCAAATTATTCACCCCTCCATGTCATTTTTCACCCCATATAGCCAACTTTGTCCCCTTTCTCTGTTGTTGTTCCCTTTCATTTGCGGGATCTGTTCCTAATCTGTTTCTTTGCTGAAAAAGAAATAGTTATGATCAATTATAGTGAACGATACCAACAGTTGAACAACTCCTTTCAACAGGGAGTCAACCAGAAACCGGAGGGTGGGATGCCGGAAATCCGATTCTTCAGATTTAATAGCCACCGGTGTAACGAAGAGAGCGAAGCGTCACAGCATTTTCTTGCCGTCAAGGAGAATTACAAATTCGATTACCCTGTATTCCTGCCGGCAGGTAGAACGCACCATGATAATGCAATCCTCCTGTTGCACGGGCTCAACGAGCGGAGCTGGAGCAAGTACCTCCCCTGGGCGGAGCAACTCGCAATACAAACCGGCAGACCGGTGATCCTCTTCCCCATCGCATTCCACATCAACCGGGCTCCTCTCGACTGGTCCAACCCTCGCAGCCTGATTGGCCTGCTCAATCTTCGCAAGTACCGGTACGAAGGCGATCGCTCTGTAAGCTTCGCCAATGTGGCGCTGAGCGAACGCATCACGGAGAGTCCGGAACGGTTTTACCTCTCCGGCAGGCAGACCTGGGATGATCTGACCACACTCTTCGAAGAGATCAGAAGCGGTCGCCATCCACTCTTCAACGAGGGGTGCCGAATCGATATTTTCGCCTACTCCATCGGAGCGTTCCTATCACAGGTGGCCCTGATGGCCAATGAGAAGCATCTCTTCTCCGACTCGAAACTCTTCATGTTCTGCGGCGGCAGCATCTTCCGCTCCATGTGCGGCATCTCCCGCAGCATCATGGACAGGGCTGCCTTCGATCGTCTACAGGATTACTACGTGAACCGCTTCGGCTGTGAGCCGGAGAGTCGCTGGCACCGCGACAGCGCTTTTGAAGCCTTTTTCCGGATGATCATCCCGGAGAGACTACAGGAGGAGCGCGAGCACTTCTTTCATCGTATTCGCAACAGAATTGCCGGAGTTGCCCTGGCGAATGACAGCGTGATCCCCTATCATGGTGTACGCGAAGCACTGGGAGCGGAAACCACCGAATCGGTCATCACCCTGCTGGATTTTCCATTCGACTACAGCCATGAGAATCCCTTCCCCTTGCAGACAAAGGATCAGACCTCTCTGAGTAGCGTATTCACTGATCTCTTCTCACGGGCAGCAACCTTCTTCGGATAATCCGGCTGATGAAGCATATCGCATGTCGACATTAATTATCTTTAATCACAGCGGTTGAGATGAATTATATTTTTCCGGAAGGTCCGATTTCAACTTTTTTTGTATGTTTGCACAGGAAACGTCAAAAAAAGCAAAGAAACCCATGCAGATCTCGTCGCAACATAGCGGTCAGTTTGAGGCGATCTACCTCACTCACTACTCACGAATGAAGCGCTTCGCCACGGAGTACCTTATTTGTGAAGAGGATGCGGAGAATATTGTACAAGATGTATTTCTCGAATTGTGGGAGCAGCAGTTTGTGCTGATGTCGCACACCCGCCTGTTCGCCTGGCTGTTCACCACAACGAAGAACCGTTGCCTCGATCTGTTGCGGCACAAAACGGTAATCAGAAAAGGAACCGAAAGGATCCGGGATGAATACAACGTCGAGCTACAGATGAAGCTGCAATCTCTGGAGGCGTTTGATGAAAAGATCTTTACCGAACCCGATATTGAGTCCGTTGTACAGAAAGCCATTGAGACACTGCCTGAGAAATGTCGGGAGATATTCGTGATGAACAAGATAGAAGGTAAAAAGCAGAAAGCGATCGCGGCAGAACTCAATATCTCCCTCCACACGGTGGAAAGCCAGATGGCCATCGCTCAAAAGAAACTCAAAGAAGTTCTTAAGGAGTATATCCCCCTCCTCTTTTTTCTACTTATTTAATTTTTTTTGGCGGTTTTTGGCGGTTTTTTAGTCTTCATCCGTTATATATACAAAGCAAGACTTTGAATGGAAGAAATCCTATCGAAATATTTTTCAGGTGAGCTGAATCGATCCGAAGAGTCGGAACTTTTCAGACAAATGGAAAACGACGAAACGCTCCGTGATGAATACATCCGTCTGCAAAATATTTACGCCCTCACACAACTGCTGAAGCACCCATTACAGGAAGCAGATGGCGTGAAGGGATTCAACTCCTTTACCCATCGACTAAAGGTAAGAAAGCGACAAAAGATATTTGTTTCCCTTCTGCAATACGCTGCCATCTCACTCCTGCTGATCGCCTCCACCTTTTTCCTGACCCGTGCCCTCATCCTTCAGTCAAACGCCACCGCAGAGATGAACACCCTTTATGTCCCGGCAGGACAACGGGCTCAACTCACCCTGCACGACGGCACTCAGGTTTGGCTCAACGCCCATTCGACACTCACCTACCCGGCCCGTTTCTCACGAAACAGACGGGAGGTATCGGTGGTGGGAGAAGCTTATTTCGATGTGGTTGAAAACCGGGAGAAACCATTCATCGTCACCACGCAACAGCTCACCATGGAGGTGCTGGGCACTAAATTCAATGTTTTCAGTTACCCTGATGCGGGATACACACAGACAGCTCTGGTGGAGGGCTCGTTGAAGGTAAGCGAAACAGGAAAGAAAAGTCAGCCGGTGTTGCTTTCTCCCAATCAACAGGTTACCTATAGTGACAACAAGATCAGGCTTGAGAAACTCAGCAATCCGGAATATCTGCTCTGGCGCGATGGCATCTATGCCTTCGAGAATGAGCGGCTGATCGATATCATCGAGAAGCTGGAACTGTATTACGACATCACAATAAAGGTGGAAGATCCTGAAATCTTCAACGTTCGCTATACCGGAAAGTTCAGACAACGCGACGGGATCGATGAAATCTTGCATATTCTGCAGAAAATCCAGTCATTCAGCATCGAGAGGGATAGAGAAAGGAATCTGATCAGACTGCATCAATAAAAATCGTCATGTTCATTAAAATTTTGACTCACCGTGAAAACGTCATAAACACTTAACAGCATAAACACAAACAAACCTTATCAATCTTGCAATTACGCGCCGAAATTCAGGGTTAGATTGTTACAGTAAATTTAATCACCTCAAAACGATTGCCTATGAGATATCAATCCATCTAAAAAAAAAGCGACAGGTGCGCCAACACCCGTCGCCAAAATTAAGCCAACACTCGAGATAATACAAGTATTCACTTCACACTTACAAATGTATGAAAAATAACATTTCTCCACACCACTTTTCACTAAAAAACAGTGGTTTAAAAGATTTACTTAAGATCATGAAAATAAGTTTCTTTTTCCTGTTACTCTGCACATTTCAGTTGATGGCTGTCAATGGTGTTGCACAGGATGCAACGATTGAGCTTAAAAGTAAAACCATCACTGTTCGTCAGCTAATCACTGAGATTGAAAAACAAACCGATTATCTGGTTGTCTACAGCAATCGGGAGATCAACACACAACGCAAATTCTCGGCAGAACGAAACCGGGATAAAGTATCATCCTATCTCAACGATGCCTTTGACAATACCGACATCGGTTATGATTTCGATAACAACTACATCGTTCTGACAAAAAATGCTGCAACCCTTGCACGGATGATCGAAAATTCACAGCAACCACCCGTTACAATTATGGGTAACATCGTCGACACCAATGGGGATCCTGTCATTGGTGCTACAATCATTGTAAAAGATAAACCCTCACAAGGTACTGTCACAGACATAAACGGAAACTTCATCTTGCCCAATATCTCTGACAACGCCTTATTGCTGATCACCTATGTAGGGATGAAACCCCAAGAGGTTAGCACAAACGGCAGAAGTAAAATCAATGTCATTATGGAACCGGACATGGAGCTTCTGGAAGAAATTGTGGTTGTGGGATATGGTACCCAAAAGAAAAGGGATGTGATTGGGTCAATCTCTACCATCAGTAGTGAAGAGCTGATCAAAGCAACGGGTGCCGGATCATTCGACGCTGCTTTGCAAGGACTGGCACCTGGACTGATGGTCTCAAATGAATCGGGTATACCGGGTTCACCCGTTCAGGTTAAGGTGCGAGGCATCAGTTCAATCTCCTCAGGAACTGATCCGCTGTGGATTGTGGATGGCATCCCAATTGCCAGTGCAAACATGACCTCGAATTTTGATGGTGAATCATCACAAAATGTGATGTCGATGATCAACCCGTCTGATATAGAATCGATTCAGGTACTTAAAGATGCGGCAGCAACATCAATCTATGGCTCCAGAGGATCCAATGGTGTGATTCTTGTGACCACCAAATCAGGTAAAAAAGGAGCCATGAGTATCTCAGTTGATGTGAAATCGGGGGTCAGCAATTGGGCCAACAGGGATATTGGATTGGCAACCGGGGCCCAATATGTAGAAATCATGGATCAAGCCTACGCCAATAGTGGTATGTCAGGAACCTACGACCCGCAGGCATCACTCAATCAGCTGGATGGTGTTCAGGCAACTATCTCCAGGGCAGAAGCTATAGCCACAAACACAGACTGGGGAAAATTGATAAGCCGGACAGGCACATACACGGAAGCAAATATCTCGGCGACGCAGGGCAGTGACAAAGGAAGCTCATACATGTCGTTGCGTTACAGGAAAGATAACAGCGTCATCAAATATAATGATCTTGAGATTTTTACAGCTAACGTAAATTTGAACTATAAGTTGCTTGATGCTCTCAATATAAACTATCGCGGGAATGTCTCATTTTCAAACAACAACAGATCAAAATCCGACCATGGAAAAGCCGGCGCTGGTGGCTGGGCACAGGTTAATGCCTATTCACTGCCATGGATGAAGGTCTACGATGACACCGATACAGGGATCAATGGGTTCTGGAATCCATTGTCATCAGCAAATGCATTGGCAGGAATTTCACCTTTGAATACCGAAAGTAATCTACAAACAGTTAATATTCTTCAGGGATTAAACGCAACGCTGAATATTGCGGATGGATTGACCTTAGTTGGTGAATTCGGTGCCAACCTGGTGTACGACAAAGGGCTCTCCTACCGTGGAAAAGGCATTCGTATCGATGGGCCGATTGCTGAAGAGGAGAAAAATCAGTATACTGTCATCAACTACAACTCTTTCCTGAACTATGACAAGAGTTTTGGTGACGACCATTGGTTAAATATTGTGACTGGAGTGGAGAACACCCGCTCCCATTTCCACAACACCTACCTGGAAAGCCAGTCATTGATCGGCAGCTTCAGAGAAGTAGGAATGCCCGAATCAGTAAAGGGACGTAGTTATCTGACAAACGAAAGCTATCTCAGAGGTTTTTTTGGAAGAGCCAATTATAAATTCATGGACAGATACATTGTGGGGACAAGTATTCGCCGCGACGGAATCTCCAAGTTTACACCGGAAAACAGATGGGCTACATTCCTTTCCGGTTCCGCAGGATGGATTATCTCTGATGAGAAATTCTTCAATTCCAAGATCATCAACCTGCTCAAGCTGAGAGGAAGTTTTGGCCAAACCGGTAACACCAATATCCCAAGTGGAATCACTTCCGACAAATATGAGGTACGTACCGGTACCAACCTGGGTATCCCCAGTACTCAGCTTGTGAGTATCGGCAATTCTGACATCAAATGGGAAACAACAAGCACGCTTGATTTCGGTTTCGATTTCGGATTGCTCAATAACAGGATCAACGGTTCGGTTGCCTACTACAAGCAAAACGTGAAGGATATGCTTCTCGCTGTAGCCCTTCCCTATTCAGCAGGTATCTTCGGAGGTAACATTATCTGGCAAAATATCGGAGACATGCAGAACCAGGGCATTGAATTTAATGTAGATGCAGCCCTCCTGAACAAATCATTTATCTGGAATGTAGGTCTGAATTTCTCCACAAACAAAAACCAGATCTTGTCTTTGGATCCTGAATCTGACGCCAACAATGTGGGTATCACACAAGCCGAACCATATGAAGATCGATTGATTACGATTTTCAAGAAAGGACTTCCATTGGGCAACTGGTACATGGCCGAATCTGCCGGTGTTGACCCTGAAAGAGGGATTCCGATGATTTATGAAGTGCAGGTAAATGAAGATGGGACTACTTCTCATACAGGGAATATTATTCCCGGTACAACGACCAACCTGGAGGAAAACAGGATGATCTTAAAGGGAAAAACCTCCATGCCTAAATTTGTGGGTGGTTTCACCAACCAGTTTGCCTATAAGAACTTTGATCTGAACATGAATTTTTCATTTGCTACGGGTCATTACATTTACAACCGTTTACTACAGAGCACTCTAACGCCAAACAGAGGAGCAAGGGCGCTTTCCAACAAGTTGCTGAGTGAAGCCTGGCAAAAACCCGGTGACAACGCAAAATGGCCCAGGGTGGTAATGAATGTACAGCATTTCTATGACAACGAAGGTAATCCGTCTACAGATCCCATTACGTATGGTACCGAAGAGAAATACATCTCTTCCATGTTTCTGGAAAAAGGTGATTATCTGAAATTGAACAATCTCAGTCTCGGTTATACCTTGCCTGCAACGGTTGCTGCAAAAATTAAAATGCAGTCTTTGCGTATCTCCTTAAACGTGACCAACCTCTTTACCCTGACCAGCTTCTCCGGATACAATCCGGAAGTGCCACTCGACCAGGCTTCAGCAGCCAGCTTCGTGAGTTACAATTCAATGCCACAGGCACGTACCTATAGCCTTGGATTAAATATCAATTTTTGAAAATATTATTACAATGAATACAACCAGAAAATATTTAATATTGATATTCACAGCCATCATGGTCATCTCTTGTGATCAGGAGGCATATTTTGAACTGGAAAGACCCAATGAGTTTCCCTGGGTGAATGTCAACGAGCTTGAACTGGGAGTGAGAGAGCCCTATTTTCTACTGAACCGTGAACCATGGTTTAACCCCTTTGGAACTATTGCGGTCAAGAATTTCACTGAATCTGATATTGCGGTTTTTCTTGCCCCGTTTGTGGGTGGCAGCTCTTCAGCAGCTTACTATAACAGGGAATTCAGCAAGGCAATACCTGCTAATGAAATGGAAGGAGCATTTATCAAACTGTACGAAATGATTACCGCTTGTAATGGCCCGTTACAGATGCTGAATGATGCAGAAGAGTCAGGTAAAGATCCATTTCCCAGTATGACGCAAGCCGATAGGGATAAAGTAAACCAATTTAAAGGAGAGTTACTCTTTATGAGGGGAATTGCCTACTGGTACCTGGCCCGCATGTATGCTCCTCCCTATAATCCCAATGGCAGTAACGATGGTCGTTTTTTCACCTTGAGAAGAGAGTTCATCTCTTCGTCGGAAGAATTGAAGAAGCCCGAGCTGGGAAGTGTTGCAGAGGTTTATGCAGCGATCGAAGATGATTGGACAAAAGCAAAAAGCTTGTTGTTTGAAAATCACACAACTCTGGTAAATGAGATAAATGTCAGAGCCCGTGCCAATAAAGCAGCTGCTTCCGCTATGCTGATGCGTCTCTACTTTATCAAGGGGGAGCACGACAAGGCTTTGGCCGAATGCAACTATATCCTGGGCAGCCCTATGTATGACCTTACCGAAGATCCGATTGAAGCGTTCAACAAAAACGGCGCTGATGGCTGGGGCAGTGAAGTGATCTGGCAAACAGCCTGTGACAAAACTTCAGGTGCCTATGGACGTATGGAAACAATATTTGCAAGAAGCCATTACTCGAGCGCAAATATGGCTGCCTGGGCCAGTCAGGCAATGTCCTACTGGGCTATGAAACATATTGGCTGGATGAATGCCGATTTGTCTGAAACAGAAGAGGCGAGAAACGATAAAAGATACCAGCAGATCTATTTCCGTTACGATGTGGATCCAAGATCCAATCTGGTACCCCCCATGGTTTGGAGCCATAAATGGTTCCGGGCTACTGATCGGGGAAGGTCTAACAGACCCCTCATTCGTCTTGCCGAAGTATTTCTTACCCGTTCAATTATCAGGTACAACAACAATGACAAAGCAGGAGCGGCTTCCGATCTGAACGTAGTACGCAACCGTGCCGGACTGGTGAATATTGATGCGAACACAATTACAGCGGACATCATTCACAATGAGCGTATTAAGGAGATGGCAACTGAAAATGGAGACAGAACATACTACCTTATCGGGTTGCAGTTGCCTATCGGTATTGGAGACAGGAATCCATCGGATTTCTCACCAGTGATGCCACCCTACTCGGAATACTACTGGCAGGTTCCGGTGGTGGAACAGAATCAGAATCAGTCCTATCATGAGGATTAATCAGGTTCATATTTCAGTATTAATCAAATACTGAAAATGGTTCGAAAGTCACTTTGGAGTCTGCATTGCTGCATGCTTCCAGGGTGACTTTCTTGTTCACATCAACCCTATTATTTTGCTATGTCTACCAAATCAATACCAGTGATCCTGTTATTGTTTCTTTCATCCCTGAATGCACAAAACAGCTATCTAGCTCCCTGGAGAAAAGGATATCTGGATATTCATTTCATCAGTACCGGCAGGGGCAACGCCTCGTTTATCCTGATGCCCGACGGTACAACCATGCTCATTGATGCCGGTGATTTGAACCAGGATTCAGATAGGCTTACGCCGCGCGTTCCTGATTCATCAAAAACACCGGGACAATGGATCGCTGATTACATTCAACAATTTCATCCCCGAAAAAAACAAGCCGGACTGGACTATGTGCTCATTACACACTATCACGACGATCACATAGGGACGTTTTTACCCCTCTCCGAGACAAATGGAGGAGGTGGATATAAGTTGTCAGGGATAACAGAAGTAGGTTCGATTGTCCCAATCAATAAACTCATTGATAGCGGGGATGATTTTCGTCCTATGGTAGAAAAGGATGATTCGTTCTTTGTCAATCAAATAAAAGAATACAGGAATTTCATCCTCATCCAGGAGAAAACAGAAGGGCTACTGTATGAGAAATTCAAGGTCGGATCATTTTCTCAAATAAGACTGAAGAACGACCCCGAGGCATTCCCAGAGTTTGTGGTGAAAAATCTGTTCTCAAACGGAGTTATCGCAGCTGTAGCTGATAGTAGCATTGCCATCAGAAAATTCAAAGCAGGAGATCGGCCTCCGGAAAATGACCTATCGTCCGGTATCCGCATCAGCTACGGACCATTCGATTTCTATACGGGGGGAGATATACCCGGTATCGGACACACGGGAACACCCGACACCGAGAGCTTGGAATCACTGGCAGCCCCTGTAATTGGAAATGTGGATGTGGCGACATTGAATCATCACGGAAACCGTAATTCGCAAAATGAGTTTTATGTGCGTACGTTACAACCAAGGGTCTGGATCGGCCAAAGTTGGAGCATCCGTCACCCTGGTGAGGAGGTATTGAGACGCATAATGAGTCACCATGTTTATCCGGGTGAACGGGATCTATTTGCAAACGCACTTCATCCCGTGAACGAAAGATACCTCGGTGAGCATATGGTCAATCACTATAAATCAACAAACGGTCATATCGTGGTACGTGTATACCCTGGCGGTAAACGATATGATGTCTTCATTTTAAATGACCTGTCAGCAGAGCGGTTTGTGAAAGCCAGCTACTCCTATCGTTCAAAATAGATGCAACGAAAGCAAGGACAAACAAAGCAATATATCCATCGAAGTTATAGGTGAATGACGTCTATCGTAAAATATGAGTAACATGAGAATGATGAATTACATCACAATATTGTGTGTGGGAATTGGAATTTCATGCTCAACACCCAAACAACCCGCAGCATATGTGAATCCGTTTATATCCACCCAGGGTGATCACGGTCACTGGCCTCCGGCAGCGTTGGTCCCCTTCGGGAAAGTAGAATTATGCCCCGACACCTACCCCGGCAGCCTGACCGCTCACGGTGACCTCGCTCACTCGGGCTATGACTATTCCGATCGTCATATAAGAGGCTTCAGTCATCTTCGCCAGTCAAGCTCAGGAGGAGTAGGGATTTTTGATCGCGCAGGGATTATTTCCATTGTGCCTTTTACCGGGGAGAAAACCGATACGTTCTTTGTCAATCCTGTACTGGAGATCGATAAAACAACGGAAATAGCCCAGGCTGGATATTACTCAGTAGCGTTGATGCAGGATGATATCAAAGCTGAATTTACGGCTACACAAAATGTCGGCATGCACCGCTATACTTTTCCAGAAGGAAGTGATGTGAAGATATTCCTAAATACAGGCAACAGATCACTTGGTATGACGACTCTACAAAAGGATGATCATACAATTGAAGGGTCAGTTAACGGGTACTATTTTGTCCTGAGATCAAAGAGTCCCATCAAACAAATATCGACCTGGGAAGAGCAAGAATTAACCCAGGGCAATTCATTTTCCGGCAGCGCCGGAAACGGTATTGTTTGTGATTTTGGAAAATCTTCGGAGGAAATACTCGTCAAGGTGGGAATATCTTTCACCGGCATGGAAGCTGCATACCAAAATCTGGATAAAGATACTCCCGGATGGGATTTCGATCAAATAAAGGAAAACGCCTTTATCGCATGGAATGAGGTGCTGAGCAATATTGAAGTGAAAGGAAAGAACGAAGAAGATAAAACAATCTTCTACACGGCACTTTACCATACCTGCTTCCTGCCTGTGGTTTATTCGGATGTTTCCGGAACATATCCCGGCCTGGATTGTAAAACGCACAAGGCAGAAGGTTACCTGCATCATGGTGGGTTTGCTTTCTGGGATTCATTCCGCACCAAATATCCGCTCTACA
>Ga0265294_10008531_pt1 | contig 11939 bp, 7 predicted proteins | sample MunlanPumphouse3_FD_192504 | JGI IMG/M metagenome (GOLD analysis project Ga0265294, IMG submission 192504) | Groundwater microbial communities from a municipal landfill in Southern Ontario, Canada - Pumphouse #3 | ecosystem: Environmental > Aquatic > Deep subsurface > Groundwater | place... | reverse complement strand
GGCTTTTGTGAGACAGGTGGTCAACGCGCATAATGGAAAGATCACCCTGAAAAGTTCACCGGGAAAAGGCAGTACTTTTACGATCATCTTACCTCAGTAATTTTTTTATTATGACAGATCCCGTTAAAGTGATATTGGTTGACGATGATACCGCCCTGGGAAATCTGGTAAGCATGGCACTTGTCGCTGACGGCTACAAGGTGCATTTTCAAAATTCGCTTGCCGGCATCAATCGTATCATTGAAGAGTTCAAACCCTCCATCCTGGTATTGGATGTGGAGATCGGGGAAGAGGACGGCATTACCTGTGCCGAAGATATTCTTAAAACCTATCCGTCGCTTCCGGTGTTGTTTATTTCTTCGCATACCGATACCGGGAGCGTAGCCCGGGGAGTGCGTACCGGAGGCGTGGGATATATCCGCAAGCCGTTCGAGGTGGAGGAATTAAAAGTGTATATTGACCGTTTTGCCCATTCGAAAGAGGGGCCAGGTATTCAGATAGGCCGCCATTATTCTTTAAGCATCAAAACCAGGGAATTACTTTATCAAACAACCCCGGTAAAACAATTGAGCCTCCATGAATTTGAGGCCCTATTGCTATTTGTCCATAACAGGGGCAATCTGATCTCTTATGAAACGCTGTCGGAAGAGGTGTGGGGAAAAAAATACCACGAGACCGCAGCATCTATAAACAATCTGATCTCCCAATTGAGGAAGTTATTGGCTAACGATCCCGATGTATGTATCCTTACCCTGAAAAACAGGGGGTTTAAATTGATTTGTTGATTGATCAATCAACTTTTTTTCGAAGAAGAAACAACTGGTTAGCTTTCATATACTACTGAGAGCCATTTTGTTTCTGTCAGCAATTCACGAGAAACATGGGCATTATTTCTCCCCGACAGGTGCTCTTGGTAAAAAGTTTTGCGTTGTGCCCCTTAAAATCCCGAAATTGTAAAGTATTTAATCTAATTCTTTTTGTACATTGGGTGTAAAGTCTTATTTTTGTCTCAACTATTTTGCTATGAATCCATTCTGTTCAAATAACTTGTACCACCATTTTGGCAAAGGCCTTTTCGAGTGCTGGATTTGCTAGGCCCTCTCTTTTTTTTAATACTGCCACTCACTTTCACGGGATCACTCTATCCCTCTGAAAACGTTGCTTTATATTTTATCCAATCACAAAAATGGAAGGTATTATTTTCGATATTAAGCATTTTGCGGTACATGACGGCCCGGGTATCCGGCAAACAATCTTTTTGAAAGGATGCCCGCTCAGTTGTTGGTGGTGTCATAATCCTGAGAGCCAGGATCCTAAGCCGGAGAAGTTTATCCGTATACATAAACTGGATGGGCAGGAATACAAAAAAGAAGAAACGGCAGGTTATCAAATATCTGTCGGCGAGCTATTTACAATCATACAGGGTGATCAGATTTTTTATGAAGAATCCGGGGGTGGGGTAACTTTTTCAGGAGGTGAACCTTTAATGCAATACGAGTTTCTGGCCGAGATGTTGAAACTTTGTAAAATGAATCATATCCATACTTGTATCGATACTACCGGTTATGCTTCGTTAAAAATAATCGAAAAAATTGCGCTATTAGCCGATTGCTTTTTATTTGATCTTAAGTTAATGAATCACAAAAGTCATCAGAAATATACCGGCGTTCCTGTAGAACGTATTTTAAATAATTTGCGGTGGTTAGATAACAACCAAGCCAATGTGGTATTAAGGTTTCCTGTGATTCCCGGAATTACGGATACGACAAAAAATATCGGTGAAATAAAATCTTTTATACAAACCTTGCAAAATATCCACCAAATAGATTTATTGCCCTATCATGATGTCGCGAACGGCAAATACGAAAGGTTTCACAAAGAGAATAAGATGAAAGGAACCAGACCATTATCCGACAGGGAGATGCTGAATCTCAAATTGGAATTTGAAGCCATTGGCTTGAAGGTCGGAATTGGAGGCTAAATAAACCCATCAAAATAAGATTACATGATGAACGCAAGAATCAAAAAATTACGAAACGATAGTTTGACTGCCATCAATACATTGTCGCCTGAAAGAGCTGTTTTGGTTACCCGATTCTATCAAAGCGAACTGGCACAAAAGGTTTCCGTTCCTGTTAAACGGGCACTCACTTTCAAATATATTCTGGAGAATAAGAAAATATGTATCAACGATGGCGAACTGATTGTGGGTGAACGAGGGCCCGCCCCTAAAGCAACGCCTACCTATCCGGAGGTTAGCTTGCATTCGCTTCACGATCTGGAGGTATTGCATACAAGGCCCAAAGTTTGGTTCCGTGTAGACGATGAAACCAAAAGGATTTATGAACGGGTGATCATTCCTTTCTGGAAGGGGAACTCGCAACGCGATAAGATGTTTGCCCTTTTACCGGATGAGTGGAAAGCGGCCTATGAAGCCGGTGTGTTTACCGAATTTCAGGAGCAGCGCGCTCCGGGGCACACCGTTGCGGGGAAAAAGATTTTTCATAAAGGGATGTTCGATTTGAAAAAGGAAATCAGGGAATCCATGGAAAAGCATCAGTTATCGGCCGACCCTGAAAAAGAGAACAAAATCGAGGAGCTGAAAGCAATGGATATTGCTGCAGATACCATCATTAACTTTGCAAACCGCCATGCCGAAGCGTTGGAGAAACTGGCTCAGGAAGAAACCGATTCTGTAAGAAAAGCAGAATTGAGAGAAATGGCGCGTATTTGCCGAAAAGTACCTGCTCATGCACCGGAAACGTTCCATGAAATGTTACAGCACTATTGGTTTATTCATTTGGGCGTGATTACGGAAGTGAACCCCTGGGATTCTTTTAACCCCGGCAGGTTAGATCAGCATCTATACCCTCTGTATAAAAAAGAGAGGGAAGCCGGTACGTTAACCAAGGAATCGGCTATTGAGTTGTTGCAATCGTTCTGGGTGAAATTTAACAATCACCCTGCTCCACCTAAAATGGGGGTCACTGCGATGGAAAGTAATACATATACGGATTTTTCGCTGATCAACCTGGGAGGGCTAAAGGAAGACGGCACCGATGCAGTGAACGAAATAACCTATATCTTACTGGATGTGATTGAAGAAATGCGGATCCTTCAGCCAAGTTCCATGGTTCAATTGAGCCGTAAAAACCCGGATCAGTTTATTGAACGTGCCATTAAAATAACCCGGACGGGATTTGGGCAACCTTCTATTTTTAATGCTGATGCAATTATCAAAGAATTGGTCAGGCAGGGGAAAGATATTATCGATGCCCGCAATGGCGGAGCAAGCGGATGTGTTGAAACAGGTGCCTTTGGAACGGAGAGCTACATTCTAACAGGATATTTTAACCTGAATAAAATCCTGGAAATAACGCTGTATAACGGCGTAGACCCCGTAACAGGCAAAGAAATCGGGCTCAAGACAGGTAGCCCGGGGAGTTTTCAATCGATTGAAGAGTTGCTTGATGCTTATAAAAAGCAACTGAACTATTTTGCGGATATTAAACTTAAAGGGAATGTGGTGATTGAGAAACTGTATGCCGAAGATCTCCCGGTCCCTTTTTTGTCCTTAATCATTGAAGACTGTATTTCGAACGGTGTGGATTATAATGCCGGCGGGGCACGTTACAATACAAGTTACGTGCAGGGTGTGGGATTAGGGAGTATTACGGATAATATTACTTCTATTCAATACAATGTCTTTGATCAGAAAAAGATATCGATGGATCAGCTATTAAAAGCTATCGATGCTGACTTTGAGGGTTATAGCCAACTGCGACACGATCTCATTTATGAAACCCCAAAGTATGGCAACGACGATGATTATGCAGACCGTTATGCTGTGGATGTCTTTGAGTTGTTTTACAATGCGATAAACGGCAAACCGACTTACCGTGGAGGAGTTTTTAGGATCAATCTGTTGCCTACTACCTGTCACGTATATTTCGGCAGTGTACTGAAAGCAACACCCGATGGCAGAAAGGCCTTTGAGCCATTGTCGGAGGGAATCAGCCCGGTTCAGGGGGCAGATAAAAAAGGGCCCACCGCGGTCCTCAAATCGGCAGCTAAGATTGACCATATTAAAACCGGCGGAACCTTGTTAAATCAAAAATTCTCGCCTTCGTTTTTTAAGGATGACCAAAGTATTACGAAGCTTTCGCAGTTGGTGCGCAGTTATTTTCGCATGAACGGGCATCATATACAGTTTAATGTGGTAAGTGCCAAAACATTACGCGATGCACAAAAGCATCCCGAAAAATACACCGATTTGATTGTTCGTGTTGCGGGATACAGCGATTATTTTAATGATTTAGGGGAAGATTTACAAAACGAAATTATCAGAAGAACTGAACATGAAGAGATTTAAAAGGGTTGTGCCGGGCGGGTAGGAGCATGACCTTATTGTCCCGAAAATTCAGATAAACAATTGTTAACAACAAAGTAATATGAAAAAATCATGTTTAACTATCTTGATTCTTCTTGCGGCATTATTGACTCTCTTTTCGCAAGGAACTTATGAAGATTATCAACGGGCCGAACAGTTTTTACATTTTAATGTGGATAAATTGGTCCGGAACCTCTACGTAAATCCAAACTGGGTGGATAGTACAAGTAATTTTTGGTACAGGACAGAACGGGAGAATGGCCATCGTTTTATGTTGGTTTTACCTTCTAAAAACGAAGTGAAGGAGGCTTTTGATCACAGAGACCTGGCAAACAAATTGGCTCAAGAGATCCATAGGAGTGTGAATGCTGATTCTCTGCCATTCTCCGGTATAAGATGGAAGGATCATCTTAAATTTATCCAATTTCAGGTGGATTCATTCAATTTTCAATATGATTTAAACAGAAAAAAATTAGCCCGATTAACTCCCCAAAAGGATGATCTGAAAAAGAACGAATCCCGATCGCCTGATGGCAAATGGATCGCTTTTGTGAAAGAGTATAATCTTTTTTTAAAGGATCTTCAAACAAACGAAGAGTTTCAGCTGACAACCGACGGGGTTGATCATTGCGATTACGCAACCCCTTTAGATTGGTATAAAATAGTAGATGAATCAATTGGGGATATTTACGATCCTGGCATTTCGGTAGAATGGTCGCCGGATTCTAAGAAGTTTATGGCAGTCAAACTGGATCGAAGAAAAGCCTGTAAGTTATATTTGTATCAATCGCTTCCTGATAGCGGCATGCGAGCAAAGATCCATTCGTACGAACGGGCATTGCCCGGCGAAGATTTGTCCTTACAGGAATATTACATTTTTGATGTCGACAAAAAAACAAAGGTAAAAATCGATATGGAACCCCTGGAGGATATTTGGCCGGGGTTTGCTCCTGCCTGGACGGAAGACAGCAAGACATTGTACTTTGCCCGAATGGCAAGATATTACCAGTCGATAGATTTATTTTTTGCGGATGCCGAGACCGGGAAGGCGCGAAATGTGATTCATGAAGATGCCCATACAATGATTGAGTATCAGATGGTGGGATGTAAGCTTATCCATAATGGCGAAAAAGTTATTTGGATGTCGGAACGGGATGGATGGAGCCATTTGTACTTATATGACGGAAAAACAGGAGATCTGATCCGCCAGGTTACAAAAGGTGAATTTGTCGTGCGCGAAATAAACTACATTGATGATCAAAAACAAATGATCTATTTTACCGCAAGCGGAGCGGAGAAAGATCGGGATCCTTATTTCAGGCATCTTTATAAAATCAATCTTGACGGAACAGGAATGACTCTGTTGACCCCGGAAGATGCAGAACATGAAATCCGGTTTGCCCCTGATTATTCCTGTTTTATCGATAACTGTTCTCGTGTTGATTTGAAACCAAAAGCGGTTTTGAGAAGACTTTCTGATGGCAGACTGATCAAAGAATTGCAAGAAGCCAATATTGACAAGTTACTGGCAACCGGCTGGAAACATCCGGAACGTTTTGTGGTGAAGGCACGCGACGGCAAGACGGATATTTATGGCATTTTACAATATCCATCAACCTTTGACCCCGGTAAGAGATATCCGATTATCGATAATTCATATTCGGGCCCACATGCCGTGAATGTTCCCAAATCTTTCCGTCGCGGAATATGGAACGATTGGCTCCCATTGGCAGAAGTCGGTTTTATTGTTGTACGCATTGACGGTATGGGAACGGCCATGCGCTCAAAAGCTTTTCATGATGTTTCATATAAAAACCTGGGAGATATTGGCGCCGCCGATCATATTGCGGCAATCCGGCAATTGGCTGAAAAATACGCGTTTATTGATACCGCTAGGGTCGGGATATTTGGCCACTCGGCCGGTGGATATGATGCCGCTCACGCAATCTTGAAATACCCTGATTTTTACAAAGCAGCCGTGGCTTCTTCCGGAAACCACGACCACAGAATGTCCAAAGATTGGTGGCCTGAGCAATATATGGGCGAACCGGGAGATCATTATCAGGAACAATCAAACCTGACCATTGCCGGGAACCTGAAAGGCAAGCTGATGCTGATCCATGGCGACATGGATAACAACGTCAATCCGGCGAGTACCTTCAGGCTGGCTGCAGAACTGGTCAGACACAATAAGGACTTTGATCTGGTAATCATCCCAAATGCCAATCATGATCTTACCTGGAGAAGTAAATATGCTACTCGCAGGCGAATGGATTTTTTTGTGAAACATTTATGGAATGTGGAACCACCGAAAGAATTTACCTTTACAGAATATCAATCATTTTAAAATCACAGGCCATGTTTAGGAAAGAAACCTACATCAACAGACGAAAACAGTTGAAATCAAATTTCACAACCGGGATTTTACTGTTCTTAGGAAACGAAGAGAGCTCCATGAACTACGTGGATAACACTTATCGGTTCAGGCAGGACAGTACGTTTTTGTACTATTTTGGATTAGATTACCCGGGTTTAGCGGGAATCATTGATATAGACAATGACCAGGAGACCATTTTTGGCGATGATTTAACCATCGATCAGATCGTTTGGATGGGAGCGCAACCGACCATCCGGGAGCGAAGCGAAAAAGCGGGGATTCAATCTGCCGGTTCTATGCGTCAATTACTCGATTTGCTTCAATCAGCCAAACAAAAAGGAAGGAAAATCCATTTTTTACCTGCATACAGGCCCGAACATCAGGCCAAACTTTACAACTGGTTGCAAATCCCGATCCATGCAACGAACCGGTATGCTTCGGCTCAATTGATGATTGCAGTTGGCGAGCAGCGGATTATCAAATCGACAGAAGAAATTGAAAGGATTGAGCAAGCGGTGAGTGTAACTACTGATATGCATCTGGCTGCCATGCGATACGCGAAACCCGGAATGACTGAAGCGCAGGTTGCAGCGAAAGTACATGAAGTGGCTTTATCGGCCGGCGGGGATATTTCTTTTCCCGTCATTGCAACGATAAATGGTCAGACATTGCATAATCATTTCCATGGAAACACAATTAAAGATGGCGATTTATTTCTTCTGGATGCCGGTGCCGAAGACCCCTTGCACTATGCAGGCGATATGTCGAGCACCTTCCCTGTTTCACCGATATTTACGAAACGGCAAAAGGAGATATACCAAATTGCTTTGAATGCCCATCATGCAGCGTTAGAAGCACTAAGGCCGGGGATCAGCTTTAAGGAAATCCATTTTATGGCCGCCCGGAAAATTTTTGACGGCCTCAAAGACTTGGGTTTTACCCGCGGAAATACCGAAGAAGCGGTGCAGGCAGGAGCACATGCACTGTTTTTTCCTTGTGGAACAGGCCATTTGTTAGGACTCGATGTGCACGATATGGAGAATCTGGGGGAGCAAAACGTGGGATATGCCGGGCAGCCCAAAAGCACTTTGTTCGGATTAAAATCTTTACGCCTGGCACGCGAACTCAAACCCGGTTTCGTACTGACGATTGAACCGGGAGTTTATTTTATTCCCGAATTAATTGACCTGTGGAAATCACAAAATAAATTCGCTGAATTTATTGATTACCCGAGAGTGGAGGAGTACAAAGATTTTAGCGGTGTGCGGAACGAAGAAGATATTTTAATTACCGAAACGGGATATCGAATATTGGGTAAACCGCTGGCTAAATCCATTGAAGAGGTGGAGGCTGAAAGAGCAAAAGCGTTTCACGGGTAAAGAGTTTTTTACGAAGTCAACACAAATAAGAATGAAGAAAGTATTTTGGTTCGTCACTCTGGGGGTGATCTTGTCTCATTTTCAGGTACATGCATGTACCATCATCGCAGTCGGTAAAAAGGCTTCTGCCGATGGGTCAAATATAATATCTCACACCGATTGTGGCCCTGATTCACGGATTTTGATCGTTCCTGCACAAACGTTTAAACCCGGTACGATGGCTCCTGTACACTGGGGTATACAAGATGCCGACAGGCCGTTAACCGACGATGGGGTAATCCTGGGCTATATTCCGCAAACGGAGAAAACATATAAATATTTTCAATCGGCATATTCGCATGTAAATGAATATCAGTTAGGAATAGGGGAAAGTACGACCGACCAGCGTGAGGAATTAAAATGTTCGCGCGACAACGGGAACCAGATAATGACCATTGAACAGGCACAGATTTTTGCTTTGCAACGTTATAAAAATGCCCGTGAAGCGGTGCGGTTTATTGGCGATTTAATGGTAAAATACGGGTTTCTTCCTTCCAGTGGCGAGGGCTCGGAATCTCTTGTGATTGCCGACACCGAAGAAATCTGGATTTTTGAAGTGTTTGGCGTGGGCCCGGGATGGGCTCCTGAAAGCGGAAAACCCGGTGCTATTTGGGCTGCCCAACGTTTGCCCGAAGATCAGGCTACGATGATACCCAATTTTAGTATTATAAAAGAGATTCATGCGGAGGATACTGAAAATTTCATGGTATCGGAGAATTACATGCAGGAAGCAATTGATCGTGGATGGTATGACCCGGCTTCTGGAAAACCATTTGTCTGGCAAGAAACTTATGCGCCGCTGCCTGCGGAATATGCTACCGGCAGGTTTTGGCTTTTTCATCAAACTTTTGCCCCTCATTTAAGGGAATGGCCCGACAGATTGATTCATGGCAATCCCTACAAAGGGATCAGCCCCTATTTTCAGATTGTGGAGCCTGTATCTATTTATCCGTTCTCGATAGTGCCTGAAAAAAAAATATCAGTGCAGGATGTAATGGCTTTTCAACGATCGGTGTATGAAGGAACGATTTACGATATGACAGCCGACCCCAACTGGTTCGTTCCGGATGGGAAAGGAGGGTATGAGAAAAGCCCGCTGGCCACCCCGTTCCCGGGCAGTGATGTGCGTAAACTTTTAAAAATAACCTACCGCCGCCCGGTTGCCCGCCACCGGGGCCACTATGGGATGGTTCTACAATTACGCAATTGGTTGCCAAACGCAATTGGCGGTGTTTACTGGGTTTACCTCGATAATCCTTACTTTAGCCCTTATGTGCCTATTTATACGGGGAATAGATCGATACACGAGTCGTATCAGATTTATGACCCCCATCAATATGATGAAAAATCGGCACGCTGGGCCATCGATTTTGTGGATAATTTAGCGAATCTGCGATTTCAACCCATTGCCGAAGATGTTCGGAAAGTGCGCGATCCGTTTGAAGCGAAGATATTTGAAGAACAAGAGATGGTAGAACAGGAAGCGCTGAAGTTATATCAGAAAAGCCCAGGGAAGGCTCAGGAATACCTGACCAATTATTCCAACGGATTGATGAATGAGGTAACCCGAATGTTTCTTGCATTAAGAAATCAGATTATTACCGATTATACCAATAATCACGAATAGATTGCAAACTTGTTGTCATTACACCCGTTTCAGACACTTTTACTATTTTTGCGGTATGGATGATACCTACAAGACCGTAACCCAACCTGCCGAGGGATATATCACCGAGAAGAAGAGTAAATTCATCGCTCATATTTTTCCGGTGAAGAGCACCGATGAGGTGAAGGAGATACTGGACGAACAGCGAAAAAAATATTATGATGCCCGCCATGTTTGCTGGGCTTATATGCTGGGGGGGGAGCGGAAGGAGTTTCGCTCGAACGACGACGGGGAGCCCTCCGGTACGGCGGGAAGGCCTATCCTGGGGCAGATCAACTCGGCGGAACTGACCGACGTGCTGCTCCTGGTGGTGCGCTACTTCGGCGGCACGCTGCTCGGTACCGGGGGACTGACCAGGGCTTACAAGGCGGCGGCGGCCGATGCTATCGTACATGCGGAGATCGTGGAAAAAACGGTGGATGACCGGATCACGCTCCGTTTTGAATACCCGTTGTTGAACGAGGTGATGCGCGTGCTGAAACAGTATGACGAGGTGCAGTGGACGCAGGATTTCCGTGAAAGCTGCCGCATGGAGATTCAGATTCGCCGCTCACTCTCCCCGCGGCTCAGGGAGCAGCTCTTCTCCCTGCACGGTGTGACGGTCTTCCCTCCCACAGAGGCTTCAACCGCACCGGCAGCAGAGGACTGAAGAGCCGGACACCCATCCATGAAAAAAACCTTAATAAAGAAGGAAATTCTTAAAAAAGTGTTGTTCCTGAGGCAAAATGACTACTTTTGCACCCGAAATACGGAATCATTCCACATTGGTATAAAAAGAAACAGCATCTGAATGGAAAAAAACCTGGTCATTGTTGAGTCGCCTGCCAAAGCAAAAACAATTGAAAAATTTCTCGGAAAGGATTTTCATGTCATGTCCAGCTATGGGCATATCCGTGATCTGAAGAAAAAGGATTTTAGCATCGACGTGGAGAACGGCTTCAAGCCGATCTATGAGATCCCTGCCGACAAAAAGAAAGTGGTTTCCGAGCTGAAAGCAGCGGCCAAGACGGCAGAGAAGGTCTGGCTCGCCTCCGATGAGGACCGCGAGGGGGAGGCCATCTCGTGGCACCTGTTCGATGTGCTCGGGCTGAAGGAGGAGGATACCCAACGGATCGTCTTTCATGAGATCACGAAGAACGCCATTCAGGAAGCCATTCAGCATCCGAGAAACATCGATCGGAACCTGGTGGATGCGCAGCAGGCACGACGCGTGCTGGACCGCATTGTGGGGTTTGAACTCTCGCCGGTGCTCTGGCGCAAGATCAAGCCGGCACTCTCTGCCGGCCGCGTACAGTCGGTGGCGGTGCGTCTGATCGTGGAGCGGGAGCGTGAGATACAACAGTTCCGATCGGAAGCTGCCTACCGGATCGTAGCCGTTTTCACCAAAGAAGAAAACGGGCAACAGTATGAGATCAGGGCGGAGTATAACAGGCGACTCAAGAGCAAGGAGGAGGCGCTGGCGCTGCTGGAGCAGCTGAAACACTCCTCCTTCACCATTGACGAGGTGGTCACACGGCCGGCAAAAAAATCACCGGCGGCACCTTTTACCACCTCCACCCTGCAGCAGGAGGCTTCCCGCAAGCTGGGTTTCTCGGTAGGGCAGACGATGATGGTGGCGCAACGGCTCTATGAAGCCGGGAAGATCACCTATATGCGTACCGACAGCGTTCACCTCTCCGGACTGGCCATCGGCACTGCTAAGACGGAGATCTGTGATTTGTATGGCGAGCCGTACCACCAGGTGCGTCAGTTTGCCACCAAATCGAAAGGGGCACAGGAGGCGCATGAGGCGATTCGCCCTACTTACCTCAGCGAACAGGGGGTGCCCGGCACGGCGCAGGAAAAGCGACTCTACGATTTGATCTGGAAGCGTACCATCGCCTCCCAGATGGCCGATGCGGAGTTGGAGCGGACCACGGTCAACATCGGCATCTCCCATGCGGAGGGCCGTTTTACGGCCAGTGGGGAGGTGATCAAGTTCGACGGTTTCCTGCGGGTGTATCTGGAAGGTACGGACGAGGAGAATGGCGAGAAGGAGGAGGGCATCCTGCCCCCCATGAAAAAGGGGGAACAACTCAGTATGGCAGA
>Ga0265294_10008527_pt1 | contig 11945 bp, 6 predicted proteins | sample MunlanPumphouse3_FD_192504 | JGI IMG/M metagenome (GOLD analysis project Ga0265294, IMG submission 192504) | Groundwater microbial communities from a municipal landfill in Southern Ontario, Canada - Pumphouse #3 | ecosystem: Environmental > Aquatic > Deep subsurface > Groundwater | place... | reverse complement strand
CACACGATTGAAGACAGGGAGCTTTACGATAGCCATCCTATCGATTACCATGGGCAACTGTTTGGCTGTGAGCGATGCATCAAAGTGTGTCCGTGGAACAAAGAGACCCCTTCATGGAGCGAGTTTGAGACAAATGCAGACTATTTGCTATCTTTGACACATGAAAAGTGGCTGGCAATGAATGAAGCAACTTTCCATGAAAAATTTAAAAATACATCATTGCAGCGTGCAGGCCTTGCCAAAATTAAAAACAACATAAAATGAATCTCCAGACACCGGTTGAGATTGCTCCATTTAAGGAGAAGATTACATATCAAGACAAAATACTTTTTCTCGGCTCCTGTTTCGCCACAGAGGTAGGCACGATCATGAAGGATTATCAGTTTGACGTAGTACTCAATCCATTCGGAGTACTCTACAACCCGGCTTCCATCTGCTCCTCACTTGAGAGATTGGAGAGCGGCAAGCCGTTCACGCAAGAGGACGTCATTTGCTCGCAAGGCAAGTTCACCTCATTCTTCCACCACAGCTCATTTTCGAAAGATACATCAGAAGAATTCCTGCTTGGAGCAAACAAGGCCCTCTCCTGCGCAAAAGAGGATTTTGCTAAAGCTTCTATTTGTGTCATAACTCTCGGTACTGCATGGGTTTTCAGACACATTGAGCGCAATCTGATAGTATCAAACTGCCACAAAATCGTGGCAAAAGAGTTCCGCAGGGAGCATTTGGACGTTGAAACAGTCGTTGAGCTGTTCAGCACCATAATTAGTCGCCACAGCGACAAAAAATGGATTTTCACCGTGAGCCCGATTCGCCATCTCAAAGATGGGGCGCACGGCAATCAGATTAGCAAAGCGACTCTCCTTTTAGCCGTTGAACAACTTGAGCAGCGCTTCTCCAACGTGCATTACTTCCCTGCCTACGAGATAATGATGGACGAACTGCGGGACTATCGCTTCTATGAGGAAAATATGACACACCCTTCACAACAGGCAATTAATTACATCTTCGAGAAATTTAAGGAATGTGCCATAGCGCCAACCATTTACGAAAAGATGTTACAAGTCAGGAAAGAATTAAAAGCCCGATGGCACATCAAACTCATATAACTATTTGATTTTAAACTTCATAATGTAAAAGTATTATAGTGTTCGTCGTTCCGGGACAAACATACAAATTACCACTATAATAACCTAACCTGATCTACTCGTTTTTGACGCCCATAAACAGTATTGCGCCGGTACTTGTCTCGCGTATTATGTAAATAAATGGACGGTCAAATGATATTTCTATCGTCTCCGTCGGTCCGAACGCCGAGTTGACCATTCCAATGTAAGTCGCCGCTGCCGCGGTAGTTCCCTCTTCGTCAACATTTATAACAGCTTTCTGGCGAGCTTCGCTGACACTCAAATCTCCGGTTGAAGTAATGGGACTGAAGTCCGCAAGTGCAGTAAAAGGCAGTTCCATGCCCATTTGCTTCAATACGGGGATTAGCATATCTTCCGTATCATACTCTGTCTTGAACTTTGGAAAGCTTAGACATACACTATGTCCCGTCTGCGATGCATAATATTCATTTAATCGATCTACTGTCAATCTATCTATAAAATCCGTCATCTTTGTACCTCGGGTAGGCATTATAACAAACATGTTATAAGCGCCGTTGCCGTAAGGCATCGTGCAAAGAGCAGCTTCATCTGTAACCATCGAGGCAAATTCTGAGGTCTGATGCATAAAAGTCGTTTTGACTTTTGTGGCATCACTACAAATGAAATAATTGTCGGCATTATCGCTTTTGTTAAACTTATTAGCCCATATACCTTTGAAATATAATGCATTGACAAGTACCAAAACGGAGTTCGGGTCCAAACTTGCCAAAAGAGAAGGAATCATATTGTCGGTCTTTGCGGCACACCATGAATTAATATTAGGCAGCGTTGATTGAGAACAGAAGTCCACATTGTAAAGCTCTGCATCAAAAACATCTTTTATACTGCTTGTGTAAGAGTCTAAAATTGGCAAAACGTTGGATATCCACAAGGAGTTGGCACTCGATATGGTCGTTAATTTATCTGCTGAAAGCAGAGACGGCAAGATTAATTTATAATACTCATTGACATCCTGCATCGTAGAGTTGCCATATCCAAGTGCAGAAAGAATCTCACTGCGAGTCTCTCCCTGCGCACCGTTTGCAAGCATTGCAAAGCAGACAGAAGCACTTAGTGGAGAGACAAACACATTCTTATCTTCCTGCTTCTCACTCAAGGCTTTAAACAGATTGACGGCAAACGTATTACCGTTGTCCATAACAGCCTGCTGACTTTTGGTTAAAACGATATCTACACGTTGATTATCCTCATTATCAGGAATATCCTCCTTATTACATGCAAGCGTCAAAAACGTACAAACTGCAACAGCAGCCAAGCCAAATAGCTTTGAAAAACAAATACTTTTCATATTTAATTACTTTAATTTTATAACATATAAGAAACTCAGAAAACACGAAATACTGCACCGAAGTTGTGGCAATATCGCAGTCTGTCCAATAAAAAAAGACAATTCATATAGTGACGGCCAATACCACAGTACTACAACATCTTTATCCGAAAAGCATTTCAAATACCGCCACCGTATGAACTGTCTATAGATTGCTTCTGCAAAATTACAGGTAAGAAATCGTTAATCCTACAAAAAAAAACTTGTCACGATATAGTCAAGCATGGTGTAACAGACTGATAATCAGTGGCCATTTTTAAAAAAAACTTGTCACGATATAGTCAAGCCGCAACGTATTGATAATCAGCCTATTGCGCGCGAGCAATTCGAGCCGCCCCTCAAAAGCAGCTTAAAGAGCTGATAAATAAGATATTACACAATATTCGAGCCCCTTTAAAGCAAGAAACGTACGTATATCATCCGGCAAGACTCCCTACCGACGTCACAAGATGTCGATCCGAAGAGCTGTTATTTTGTAACAATCTTCACGGATGCTGTGTGTCCGCGATATTCACGGGCATATAGAGATTCTATCTGAACAAGCGATGAGGTAAATGTACCGGCTTGAGTGACGTAGAAACGCTCTTCGATAGTTGTATATTCTTCCGGAAGCAACTCAAAATAATAATTAGTAGCAGACTCACGCACTTCTTTGTAATAACGTCCCCACCAAGTATATCCGGAAGCCTCATTTTCAGGATAGAAACATGCAGGACGCATAGCACACATCTGCACGAAACTGCGGTTTTCAGTATTGTAAACCTTGTATCTGACAATAATTTTATCTCCGACAGAAAGAGCATCTCCATCGGCAATGGCTTTTCCGTCCGAAGCTCTCAGGAACTCACGTTGCACTGTAATCTCATTGCCACTCGCCTCAACTTTATCAAGCGTAGTGGTGTATGTATAATAAACAGCTCCGAGTTTCAAATCCTTCGCATTGCTCGAGATTAGAGCATAAACAGCATCTGTCGTAGCCACGGTATTTTCCCATGCCTGGTTATGCTTCTGGAGAAGCAGCCACTGCGCCAAGCCATTAACCATTTTTCTCTCTCCAATTCGGCCAAACAGATCAATGAGCTGCGCGTGAGCATAGATCTCGCTGTTCATCAAGCCACGCAGCGGCATCACTGCATTAGGGAAGTAGCACCCCACCGTATTGTTTTGCACCGCATAGTCTTTCAATGAGCGAGTCAGCTTGTCTACCCTCTCTGTAAATGATTTGTCCCAATACTCTTTGCCTTTGCAATTGAGTAAAGTTTCACAGAGCAAAGCCTTTGAAAGAATCGGGATATTTTGCCAACCGTCAACTGTCTTGCTTAAATATGATTTAAATGCTGCAGTGGCTCCATCCGAAAGAGCCACATCAAGATATTCGCTCCTTACGGCAAAATATTGAACCATATTGAACGATAGCTCTTTCGTCGTCGCAAGTCGATTGTCAATATAATGCAATGCATTGACAATCAATTTGTCTTCATCGGCAGTAAACTCAATAGCCCCGACAGAGCGAAGTTGATCCATCTTATCCAGGAAAAACAGTGTAATCATATCGGAAGAATTCATTCCCGAAAACCACTTAAATCCCCCGTCAGTATTTTGAAGAGTACGCATTTTGGCAACAGCCTCATCTCGGAATGCTTCTCTAATAGCCGCCTCCCCTGCAGGAGATGCATCCCCCAACACCTTGCCTCGCATCTGATTAATATAAAAGGCAGAGATCCATGCGATTGCATTGTCTGAAGAAGGCTTTTTTGCCATAGGCAGGGACTCTTTAACAGCCGAAAGTGTAGAATACTCTGCATATTCGATAATTGGATTGACTGCCCCGATACGCTGCTGAAGTTGCTTCTCATAATATTTGCGACCATGCGAGCCTCCGAGTATAAACGAAGCAGCCTCGGTCAGAGTGATAAGGGCCGGTTCAACAATAATCTCATGCCTCTCACCGTCACTGACACCATCTGCACTGTAAGTCATCTTCACGCCAAGCTTTTCGACAGCTGAAGGCACGGCAACAGACCATGCCACCTCGCCCTGTGCCTGAGCAGGGAGTGTTAATTTAATATCATCGCACCCGTCCAAAGAGATTGATTTCCCCGATACGGCATCATAAAACTCAATATGGGCAATCCCGTGTAGTTCACGCACCCCAAGATTGACCACCTTACTTTTCAATGTAATCATGTCTCCCTCACGCACAAATAATGGGATATTAGGCACCATCATTGCCTCTTTCTGCACAATAAGCGATCTCTCCACCTGAGCACTTTTCAACTCTTGGTTGTAGCCCATTATTAAAACCCGATAAGTAGACAGATTGTCATTTGTAGTAAAAGTGACTTCAGCCTTACCATCCTCACCCACACGGATATGCGGATAAAAGGCCAGAAGTTCCCCGAAATTGGAGCGCGGCACCACATCGACCGAAGTCTCTTCCTCCCCACCTGCGTCATCATTATCCTGGACGGATTTTGCGGCAACCACTTCCTCTTTCAAAAGCATGTCATCTGCAGCAGATTCCTCTACTGCCACCCCCGGGACCATACCCATCAGAGAAGTATTCACGGAGTAGGCCCTGAACCGAGGTCCTCGCCAACTATACTGATTCAAAGTGGTGGTAATATCAGGTGAGTCGGTACGTATAACAGAGGACAAAGGCTGGAAATAGAACGAATTGGCATCAAATCTATCAGTTGTCACGTCAAAGATGGAGACCATCAACTCCGAAGCTGGTGCCTTTACCGTAAACCTTTCCTGAGACCTCGGAGTGGTCTTGTCCCTGAATGTCTCCACATCAATATCAAATCTGATATCATTGGGACGTATATAGTCATAGTGATGATTAATCTCCTTTCCGTTGCGGAATCCGAACAGAGACAAGACTACCATGCTCGGGTAGCTCTTCTCGTATGGAAGTACGATTTTTACCATCTCGTCACGCAAATGAACAGGCTGACGGTAAAGTCTGTGATCGGCATCAAACAACTCCAGTTCGAGATAAAGATCTTCTTCTGAGGTTCCTATGAGAAATTCAATGCCATCAACTGTCTTAAGCGGATAATAAAAATACTCCGACTCATACGGAACTTTAGTATCGCCCGGACTTAACAGCACAAATTTGCGTTTGGTTTCAATCTTCTTTCCTCTGTATTCTATATTTGCGACAAACTCATATTCACCGGAGAGCAACGATTTGAAGTCAAAAGATATCGGAGAGTTGGACTTATAGCTACCGGCAGCACAATCTGTCTCACCTCGCCTGATCACGTACGAACCATCCACATCAACAGGGAAGCCGCTGCGCGAAGATGCCGCTATCGCAAAATTGTCGGTAATATCCTTGTCTACAAGCACTCGCCCCTGGTCGTCTATCTCATCATAATCATCCAATTCCCCATCCTCAATATCTTCAGCATCCATATCAAATGATATATTCAGGTCTATTGGCGTATCCGACACTATTACAGAGCTTCTAACCTCATGAGTTTCACCCTGAGGATCCGTAGCTTTGACAGTGATGCGATATGTAACAGTAATGTTACTTTTTGAAAGATCCTCTCCGTTTTTAGATTTCGGCCTTTCAGCAACAAAATTTATTTCAAATCCGCCATCATTGTCTGAAAGTATCTTGCCGCTCATTCTTTTATCTTCAAAAGTGGTTGATCCCCACGGATAAACCCTTGCATAAGCCTGAATGTCATACTCAATTACAGCATTGGCCACTGAGAAGCCGGCATAACTTGTCACTTTGCCCTGCTGCTTTACAACATCCGTAAAGCAATAAACATCTTTAACGGGGATCATATTCACGGCAAATGTCGGACGCTTATAGGTCTCCACTCTGATAAACCGGGAGTTATAGCGCTTATCCGCCAGGATGTACGTCCCGTTACGACTCCCTTCCGGTATGGTAAAGAATCCGCTTGCCGAACCCATATCATTGGTCACTAACTTCACCGTAGCAATGGCCTCATTGGAAGATTCGTGCCTTAGCTTGATTTCTACAGATTTGTTTGGAACCACTTCTCCCCTTACTCCATCTGTTTTACAACATATTACCTTGAAGTAAACAGTGTCCGTCGGCTTGTAGAGCTCTCTGTCTGTATAGATTCTAACATAATCATTCATTGATTCTGACTTTCTGGACGAACCGGTACCATCTTTCAAATACATTAGTGGAGAGTATCTGTCAGAGCCATTTTCAACTCTAAATTTGTAACTGTTCTTATTGGCATCGGAAGGTATTGTCAACTTCTTTATCTTATTAAATCCGTCAGACTTGTAAGAAGTAGTTGAGAGTGCTCTCCAGGGCACAAATCCATTTTTAGAACTAACATCCCTGTCCCGGAATATGGAGACCCTCGGCTTCGCAAAAGGCTCACCGGTAGTGATATCGGCAGCATAAAATTCAGTCTCTCTTCTGACGGTACGCACACCTACTGCTACGCGACTGACATTAATTGTAGTCACATTTTTGGCCTTTCCGGCATTAAAGTAGAGCAGATACACTCCTTCCCTCTCAAGATCAACCTTAATTCCCTGCTTCTCTGTAATGTTATATTCATTTTTGAAGTCATCAAAGGTAAGAGAGGCGTATTTTTCGCCATACTTGGCAAAATCGGGCAGATTTTCTTCCAAATCCCCTGTTTGCGAATATGTATAATTATCTTTAAGCCGGTAGATGTCGACTTTCAGCACCGATACATTTTTGCAGGAAACGATATACTCTATTCCCTTGCGGGGCATAGTCTGTCCATTGTCGGAAAAACTGAGAGTCTGCCCATCCATACCATCCACAACTCGTTGTATCTTCTGTGCATATTCCGTAGAGGCATATTTTTGTTTCAGAGCGAGAGCTTCCTCTCTAATTCCGAGATAATCGGCACCAAGAGGATTCAACTTGGAATCAACTTGTGACTTATGATTGATCAATCTTTTGTAAAGCAGCATGATCACCCTCGGGTTGTCGGCATACTTCTCTATATTACTATCCAAATCCGCATAGATCTCATTGCGCAATGTGCTGAGTGTCGGATTAAATTGATTGGCTTCTTTCCAGTTATATTTTGTCAGAGCAGTGTAAATCTCCTCCGAAGCATAGAGTTGTTCGAGGATATTCCCATCCTGCTTTGCCTTCTGCTCGATCTCTTTGAGATACTGTACTGCGGTCTGAGGCAAGCCGTCTTTGTTGGCTTGTTCGACCTTGCTCCACAATTGAGAATATGGGACAGGCTGAATATCTTGTGCCTTCATAATATTAGAAAAGAAAATAATTAGGGTTAAGAGTAAAAATGTCTTTCTCATGACTTTGATATTTTGGCGTAAATATAACTAAAAATATGCCACTTTTCACTACTGCAGGCCTTTCGGCACAAATCGTAATTACCGCCAAAAATCGTAAAAATTAAACCATTGTACCGGATACAGCCTTATCACTTTCTCCAATTCCGCTGCAAAAGCTCTTGCAAGCCCCTCCATTTTTTCCTTGCGTGAAAGGCCATCACTATTGATATCCACTTTCCGAATGAATATTTTATAATTTTTGGAAGAATCTTTCATCACAAATACGGCCAGAATCTTGACATCACGCTGCACTGCTAAGGCAAACGGGCCCAACGGAAACTTTGCATTTTGGCCGAAGAACGGACATTCGACATATCGGGAAGATCCAAATATCCTGTCTCCCGACATACTGACTATCTCGCCATTCTCCAATGCGCTGTTTAGAATGAAAACGTGCGATAAATCCTCCTTTACCTGCACCATTTTTATATTGTTTTTTGTGAGGATTCTTTCTCTGTTGAGCATAACGGATTTCGTCTCGCCCGAAAAGACCAGTGCATTAAAAGTTTTTTCTTCTGCAACAAGGGAATATCCGGCCAATTCATAATTGCCGACATGGGAACTTAGCTGAAGAAAACCCTCTTTTTGAGAAACCAGATTTTTAAATAGGTCATTCCCGTCAATCTCAATTGAAAAAGTTCTGCCGGCATATACTGCAAAACGATCCAGAATTATTTGACCGAATTTGAAATGGTTCAGATATACATACCTGAAGGATTTTAGCGGGGAAAAGGCAAATCTTTCCCGAAAAAAATGATACATGGCAAGATACCCCTGATGGTGAAACACCATATAAAATGGAACAACTAAACCCATAATGCAATATGGTATACGCATACCTACTATGCGAAAACAAAATGTCAGCGAACGCTGCATCCATGGTCGTCCGCCAGTTTTTCCACTCCAGAGTTTGTGCGTTGTATCTTCCAATATGCACTACTTTAGTTTGCAAACCAATATGCTGTGTCCCTGCCCCAAATGATCATAAATGGTCTCTATCTCCAATCCTGCAGTTTCCACCAGCCGTTTCATATCGTCCGAGTGATACATTTTGCTGTTTCCATTGGCAATAGCCGTAAAATAGAGGCTGATCTGGGTGAGACAAAAAGCCGCCGGTTCATATTTTTGCCTGTCCCATAAAGTTTCCATTATGTAAAGTCGGGTGCCGTCCCACATAATTTTAGAGGCACGGCTCAATATGCTGACTATTTCTTTTTCTGAAAAACAGTCCAGAAACTGGCTCATCCATATTGCGTCATAATGCTTGTCCGACGGGAATGGAACATTATTGTCTAAAATGTTCATGCCACAACCGTCAATCCTCTCCGCACCGCTCTTTCCTTCGGTTTGCAGTCTCATCATCTCTATCTGCTGCGGCAAATCAAGGATCGTTACATTTACTTTATCGTCATACTCCACACAACGCATAGCCCAACGACCTGTATTGCCTCCGACATCGAGCAAAGTATGTGTCGGACGACTGAATACGATTTTTAGGGCTTCATCAAAAGAACTGTCGGAATAGAAATGATCGAAGTCAAGCCAACTTTTCTGTACTTGTTCCGGAAGAGAAGAAAGCCCTTCATATACGGTATCCCACTCCCCGAAATGTTTCAAACCGGCAGGCTTCCCTTCCAAAAGAGCTTCTTCCAAATGGAAAAAACCCTCATAATTGACATCGTGGTTGAAATCGAAGTTCACACGTGTAGCCGGATCGTTCAGCAGGAACCAACCCGTCTTGGAGATGGTAAAACGATCTGTCTCAGTGTTTATCAGTATCGAACCTATGCTCAGCGAGGCATCGGTCAAAACTTTGACCGCATAATCCGAGAGACCTGTCTTTGTGGCAATTTCTTCACGAGTAAGCCCATCTCCATTTTTACTGTCACGGAGAAGATCCAGTATCCCAAATTTAACCATAAGGCGGGAAACCTGAAAAACGATTGGTCCGAATGCGATAAACTCTGCCAAACGCTGGGCATCGCGGGCGGAAAGTTGTTCTTTCGTATAAGTTTTGTTCAGTGACGGAAATAAATTCATAGTATTAATATTTAGGCGTCCAACATGCGCAAAGATAGTTTATTTCTCAATATCTAAAAAACAAAGTAGCATCGGCATTACTATTATTAAGTCATTTTGTCTATCTTTGAAGGTTAAAGATTTATCAATGACTTTCAAAATAACAGCGCAAGATACAAGCGGCTCGGCAGCCAGATGCGGTCAGATAAAGACCGACCACGGAACCATAGATACCCCTATATTTATGCCTGTCGGCACAATAGGATCTGTAAAAGGTATTTATCACAAAGATTTGACGGCCGACATCAAGGCTCAAATCATACTCGGCAACACCTACCATCTCTACCTGCGCCCCGGATTGGACATATTACATCAGGCAGGCGGAATCCATAAATTCACATCATGGGACAAACCTGTACTCACAGACAGTGGCGGATATCAGGTATTTTCGCTTGCGCAAAACAGAAAGCTGACTCCGGATGGATGCACTTTCAGTTCACACATTGATGGATCGAAACACACTTTCACTCCCGAAAATAATATTGATACACAGCGACTTATCGGAGCGGATATACTGATGGCCCTGGATGAATGTTGCCCCGGCGATGCCGATCGCAATTATGCAAAAAAGTCATTGGATCTAACCAAATCCTGGCTTGAAAGATGTGTGAAGAGATTTGATCAAACCGATCCACTCTACGGCTACAGTCAGACATTTTTTCCGATAGTGCAGGGATGTACTTACCCTGACCTGAGAGTGGAGGCGGCAGAACATGCGGCATCACTTGATCGAGAGGGCTACGCAATTGGCGGGCTTTCGGTCGGTGAGCCTACCGAAGTGATGTACGAGATGATAGAGGTAGTGCATCCTGTCCTGCCTCTCGACAAACCGAGATATCTGATGGGAGTGGGGACTCCGGCAAACATATTGGAAGGAATCGCAAGAGGAATCGATATGTTTGACTGTGTGATGCCTACTCGCAACGGGCGCAACGGAATGCTGTTTACATGGGACGGTATGATTAACATAAGAAACAAAAAATGGGCGGATGATTTTTCTCCGATAGATTCAAATGGAACATCTTTTGTTGATAGCACCTACACTAAAGCATATCTGAGGCATTTGTTTATTGCCGGAGAGATGCTTGCAGCGCAGATTGCAAGTGAGCACAACCTCGCATTTTATTTGAATTTGGTAAAAACCGCACGCGAACATATCCAGAGCGGGGACTTTCTGCAATGGAAAAACGCTGCCGTAAAGAGACTTGAAACAAAGATTTAACAGATGAATAAATTCAGCGTCAAAATACTGGACAAGTATATCATCAAGAAGTTTATTACAACATACTTCTTTGCCCTGTTGATTGTAATCGGCATCGTCATCGTTTTTGACATTAGTGAAAAGATTGATAATTTCGTAAATAACAATATCCCTCTTAAAGAGATCATCGTACAATATTACTTGAACTTTATCCCATGGATACTGAACAGTTTCAGCCCTCTGTTTGTTTTCATATCGGTTATCTTCTTCACGTCAAAACTTGCAGCCAACAGTGAGATTATCGCTATGCTTTCGGGAGGTGTCAGCTTCAACAGGATGCTTAGACCGTATATGGTTTCTGCCGCATTCATTGCTGCAATGTCCATGGTGTTGAGTTTGTGGATCATTCCTCCCGCCAACCAGCATCGACTTGACTTTGAAAACAAATATGTCAAAAAACAGGCTGTAGTCGGTGGCGATTATGCGCGAAACATTCACTACCAAATTGCTCCGGGTGAGTTTGTATATGTCGAATCGTTCAGTTCATGGGCAAATACTGCATATCGTTTTACTCTGGAGACCATCAAGGATAATAAAGTCGTATCCAAACTTTCTGCCGAATCTGCCCAGTGGGATTCCACTTTGCTTGGATGGAAACTCAAGAATTACTATATCAGAGACTTCCATGGAGAGTCTGAGATTGTCACCACAGGCAAAAGCATGGACACGGTAATCAGCCTTACCATTGAAGACTTTTACAGACGTAAAAATATCGTAGAGTCTTTGTCTATCGGCGAACTGAATGACCTTATCAAAGTACAGC
>Ga0265294_10008525_pt1 | contig 11945 bp, 8 predicted proteins | sample MunlanPumphouse3_FD_192504 | JGI IMG/M metagenome (GOLD analysis project Ga0265294, IMG submission 192504) | Groundwater microbial communities from a municipal landfill in Southern Ontario, Canada - Pumphouse #3 | ecosystem: Environmental > Aquatic > Deep subsurface > Groundwater | place... | reverse complement strand
AGTGCTGATATCTTTGGCATTAATGAAACAAGTTTTCCGACCTATAAAACAAACTTTTTGGAAAACGGGACAACGCGGCGTGTTGGTTATACACTGAGTGCCAGTTCCACAAATTTATCAGCAGATTATCTAGACGTGGTCAATGTGCCCGGTGAATCTGGCACATCAACCGATGGGCGCTGGATTAAATATTTCTATCCAAATGATCCGGGCAAGCTCAAAGTCAAAAGTAGTGGAACATATAACATTTACATCTCATTATTTGATGATTATTCGTGGGCGCGCATCTATATCGAACCGGCCATATAAAAAAATAAGCCTCGTTATGAGGCTTTTTTAATTTATTAAAAGAAATTAGCACTCACAATTGACAAGTGCTAGAATACCGTTATAATGTTATTGGCACTTAAAGTTATCGAGTGCTAAACAAGAAGGTTGGTGATCATATGAATATGGAAAATTTATTTCCGCAAGATTATAGCAAAGATCCCGAAGTATTAAAGAAATTTGGGCGTTTAATTACCGCCGATGTGCGGGCAAATAAAACCGATCCGGTGATTGGCCGCGATGATGAAATTCGCCGCATTATTGAAATTCTTGCACGCAAGACAAAGAATAATGTCATTTTGATTGGAGAGCCAGGCGTTGGTAAAACCGCCATCATTGAAGGCTTAGCCCATCGAATTGTTAAAGGTGATGTTCCAACAAATTTAAAAGATCGCGATATATATGAGCTCGATATGGGCGCTTTAGTCGCAGGCGCCAAGTTTCGTGGTGAGTTCGAAGAACGCTTAAAAGCCGTTTTGAAAAAGATTCAAGAATCGGAAGGTAAAATCATTCTTTTTATCGATGAAATTCATCTTATTGTTGGTGCGGGTAAAGCAGATGGGGCAATGGATGCCTCAAATATGTTGAAACCATTACTTGCTCGGGGTGAACTTTCCTGTATTGGTGCAACAACATTAAATGAATATCGTCAATACATTGAAAAAGATCGGGCACTTGAGCGCCGGTTTCAAACTGTAATTGTTCAAGAACCGGATGAAGATGATACAATTTCGATTTTACGCGGTTTGAAAGAACGTTATGAGACACATCATGGGGTAAAAATCACCGATGCCGCGCTTGTTGCGGCAACAACGCTCTCAGCCCGCTATATTACTGATCGCTTCTTACCTGATAAGGCGATTGATTTAGTTGACGAAGCTTGTGCGTCAATTCGGGTTGAAATTGAAAGTTTACCAACTGAACTTGATGAAGTGATTCGAAAAGTGCGGCAGTTAGAAATTGAAAAAGTCGCACTTAGCAAAGAAAAAGATGAAATTAGTCGCGATCGATTAGCAAAAATTCAAGAAGAATTACAAGACGTTAAAAAAGTCGAAGAAGCGATCACGGCAAAATGGGAAAAAGAAAAAGCGGAAATTGAAGCAGTTAAACAGTTGAAAAAACAAATTGATGATGCCCGCTTCAATTTGCAAACAGCCTACAATGAAGGTGAATATAAAAAAGCGAGCGAATTACAATATCGCACAATTCCCGATTTAGAACGCGTTTTAGCGGAACATGAGGATAAGAAGCGCGATCACCCATTACTTTCTGAAGTTGTGACCGAAGATCAAATCGCGCGAATTATTTCGCGCCATACAAATATTCCGGTTTCGCGCTTGATGGAAGGTGACCGCGAGAAGGTCATCCACCTTAAAGCAAAACTTGCCGAACGCGTGATTGGTCAAGACGAAGCGATTACGTTAGTAAGTGACGCCATTATTCGCCAACGAGCAGGAATTAATAATCCCAATCGCCCAATTGGATCTTTCCTATTTTTAGGACCAACCGGTGTGGGAAAAACGGAGGTTGCCCGTTCATTAGCAGATGCCCTTTTTAATAGCGAACAACATATTATTCGCATTGACATGAGTGAGTATACTGAGAAGTTCAATGTCTCACGGTTAATTGGAGCTCCGCCTGGCTATGTCGGCTATGAAGAAGGTGGACAATTAACAGAAAAAGTTCGGCGTAATCCTTATTCCATCATTTTGTTTGATGAAATTGAAAAAGCGCATTCGGAAGTTTTCAATCTGCTTTTACAAATTCTTGATGATGGCCGCTTAACTGACTCTCAAGGACGCATGATTAACTTTAAAAATACGATTATTATTATGACGAGTAACCTTGGTTCGGATTTATTCCTTGAAGGTCATCCGGAAAAGGTAAAAGTCCTGATTCAAAAAACTTTTCGTCCAGAATTAATCAATCGAATCGATGAAATCGTTTACTTTAATCCATTAGATCGCGATACGCAGCTAAAAATTGTTGATAAGATGCTTCTTGAAGTAGCGAAAGTCTTACAAAATCAATACATCTCGGTCGAATTCACGAACGCGGTTAAGCAACACGTTCTCGACGAAGCCTATTCACCAGAATATGGTGCTCGTCCGATAAAGCGCTTTATTCAAAAAGAAGTCGAGACGGTAATCGCCAAGGCCATTGTGCGCGGTGATGTTGATACAAAGAATAAGTATCTTATTGATTTCGATTCAGAAACAAGTTACAAGATTATTCCTGCTTACGCATAAAAAAAGCTCCGAAGCGATTCGGAGTTTTTTCTTTATTCTTTTTTTTGCTTACTATCGTATTTTTTGCGTTCAGCAGTATTTAAAATCCGCTTGCGCATCCGATAAGCATTTGGCGTAATTTCAACGAGTTCATCGCCATTGATATAATCTAAGCATGCTTCAATCGATAATCGGCGCGGGACTTTTAAAACAACAGTCGAGTCCTTACTCGCCGCTCGCATGTTTGTTAAAGCTTTTGTTGTCGTAATATTAACAGCTAAATCATGATCATAACGATTTTCACCAACAATCATTCCCTCATAGACTTGTGTACCAGGTTCAATAAAGACAACGCCGCGTTCTTCAATATGCTGAATTGCGTATGGTGTTGCTTTTCCAGTTTCAGTTGAAACGAGGACACCAATTGAGCGTTCACCTAAATAAGCGGCTTTTTGCTGGCGATATTCTTTAAAAGTATGACTCATTACGCCATAACCCTTGGTTAAAGTTAAAACAATAGTGGAAAAACCAATTAATCCACGGGATGGAACTAAGTAATGTAAGCGCGCATGTGATGAGCCTTGATCAAGTGTGATTAAGTCACCACCGCGGCCACCAAGCGCTTCCATAATTGACCCCATGTATTCAACCGGAACGTCAATTTGAACATCTTCATATGGTTCATGGATTACTCCATCTATTTCTTTGGTGATAACGGTTGGTTTGCTGACTTCTAATTCGTAACCTTCGCGGCGCATATTTTCGATTAAAATCGAAAGGTGTAATTCACCACGACCGGAAACAACCCATGATTCGCGATTAAGAATTCGTTCATAACGTAATGAAACATCACGTTGCACTTCTTTGAATAACCGTTCCTCAAGTTTACGCGCGGTAAGTAGACTACCATCAAGGCCGGCTAATGGTGAGGAGTTTGTTCCAAAAGTCATTTGTAATGTGGGTTCATCAATATGCAGCGGTGGTAATGGTTGAATTTGATCAAGATCATTAATTGTTTCACCAACAATCAAGTCTTCGACACCCGCGACTCCAATGACGTCACCAGCACTCGCTTGCGTGATTTCTAAGCGATCAAGACCAAAGAAACCATAAAGTTTTTGCACTTTAAAGTTTTTGACTGACCCATCAAGCCGCGACAATGCAACTTGGCCGTTGACGCGAATTGTGCCACTTTCGACGCGGCCAATACCAATCCGACCAACAAAATCATTATAGTCAAGTAAAGCTGGTTGAAAAATAAGTGGTCCATTGATTATTACTTTTGGCGCTGGCAAATGTTCAACAATTGTTGTAAATATTGGATTCATGCCCGGCTTTTGCCGTAAAGGATCACTTGAAAAAGAAGAAGTTCCGTTGAGGGCGGAAGTATAAATAATTGGGAAATCTAAAAATTCATCAGGCGCATTGAGTTCGATGAAAAGATTAAGCACTTCGTCGATTACTTTTTCTGGACTGGCATTTGGACGATCAATTTTATTAATAATAACAATTGGTTTAACGCCAGCTTCCAAGGCTTTTTTTAACACAAAGCGCGTTTGTGGCATTGTGCCTTCAAACGCATCAACTAGAAGTAAACAGCCATCGACCATATGCATAATCCGCTCGACTTCACCACCAAAATCAGCATGTCCTGGCGTATCAAGAATATTAATGCGATATTTTCCAAAATTAATCGCGGTTGGTTTGGCAAGAATCGTAATTCCCCGTTCCCGTTCAATTGGATTAGAGTCGAGCACCCGGTCAGCGATTTTTGCATTTTCGTGGAATGTTCCTGATGAAGATAACAATTGATTGACTAAGGTGGTTTTACCATGGTCAACGTGTGCGATAATCGCGACATTGCGAATATATTTTGATTCCATAATTCCACCTCCGTTAGTAGTAATGAAAAAAGCGTTTTTATTATACGCTTGATGCGCTAAGTTGCAAGGAAATAGGCATTATTTATTGTCGAAATAAGATTATTGATGATTGTTTAAGGCAATCGGAAGGGCATCGATCACATCTTCGCTAATTAAAGAAATTTTCCCCTGCTGATTTATGGCGATGCGCGCTGCCTCTTGATGAAGATAAGTGGCAAGTTTTGCGGCCTCAAGGGGAGTATAGCCTTGGGCTAATAAAGCGCCTATCATCCCCGCTAGAACATCGCCCATACCCGCTTTTGCCATTGCTGAACTACCTTGATTTGCTTCAAAAAGTTGGTCTTTGTGGGCAATAAGAGTTGTCGGTCCTTTGAGCACGAGGGTTAAATTGTTTATCGTTAAACGCGAATAATTAACTAGCGGATCACCATCATCAAGTAGACGTTTTGCTTCTCCAAGATGTGGGGTAATCACCACTTGAGAAAAGTCTTCATTACTATCAAGTAATGGTTTAAAAATATCAAGTCCACCAGCGTCAATTACCAGTGGAATTTTTTCCGCGAGTAAGAGTTTTAAAATTTCAAGATTTTCAATTATATTGCTATCCAGTCCGGGACCAAATACAACCGCTGTTTTCTTTTTAAGCAAAGCAACAATATCTTGAGGATGCGCAAAAGGAAAGATTGTTTGACTAAAAAACTGTGGTTCAAAGCGATAGTAGATTTCTTGTGGTAAAGCAAGCGTGACGAGTCCGACCCCAAGGCGTAATGAGGCTTTACTTGCTAATTGTGGCGCCCCAAAAAAACCAATCGAACCACCGATCACTAAAAGTGAACCATAATCGTATTTATGTGTGTTCGCTCGCCGAAAAGGAATTTGCGGTAAGTCTAACTCTAATAGTTGTTTCATCAATGTAATTATACGCTAATTTGCGGCAATGAAAAATTTATAAATACATTGTATTTGCTATGTTAAAATATTATAGTAGATAAGCAAATCAATTTTATATTTGTGAGGTAAAAAAATATGAAACGTGCATTTTCTGCTCTTGCATTACTTGCTACGCTTTTATTAGCGGGTTGTAATGGAACTTCTTCAGAAGATATTTCCGGAAGTCTTAGCTCGGATATTTCAACGTCATCCGAATCAGTGAGTGAAACATCAAATGAACCACTTCATGAAGTGCCAACTTCCGATACCACGCCCGCTGCTGATTATGTTGGTGCAGGCGCTGATGCCTATTATGCTTCAATTGCCGATGTCGATATCTTATCTGGCAGCAATCTTGCCGCGGCTTTACGGGCAAAGGGTCGGGCTGTTTTCCATGGTTTAACCTATACCGAAGCAATTGATCCAATTGCCATTATGGATGAAGATCAAAATGATGTGGGTAATGTGATTGGTGTCTATTCGCGTAACCGGATTCCAACGGCTAGACGACAAACAAATCCATTTACGCAACGTGAAAACTATTGGAACCGCGAACACTGCTATCCACAAAGCAAACTTAAAGATGGTGATGAATCGCTTGGAGCGGATGCGCATAAAGCAAATATTTCTTCCGACATTGCAAATTTATTTGCCGAAGATGTCGTTGTGAATGAAACACGGTCCAACAATTCTTTTGGTGATTTAGATACATCAGTGGAAAAATTCTTTATCGTTGATAGTCTTGGTAAGACAACTGATACTTATTCTTGGATGGGTTATGTTGAACCAACTGACATCGCTAAAGGTGAAGTCGCGCGGGCTAATCTTTACATGATCCTCATGTATCCAGAAAATTGTGCGTTAACCGAAAATGGCCCAATTGAAACCTTCCTCGAGTGGAATTTAGCATTCCCACCAAATGTCGAACGTGATGTGTTACGTAATCAAACAATTTTTGAGTATCAACACAACCGTAATCCATTTATTGATGATCCCGATTTTGGTTGCCGGATTTGGGGCGATACCAACGCCTTAACCCGCCAAGTATGTGGTCTTTAATTTAGACGCTGAAATCTATTAGGGCAAAGAAATTTGCCCTTTTTTATTTGCGTTTTCGTTGTAAGTAAGCGGTTAATCTTTTACAATAGTAGCGATTTGAGGTAGCAGATGAAAGTTGGATTAATTTCGCTCGGGTGCGCTAAAAATCTCGTTGATAGCGAGATGGTTTTAGGCATGCTGCGCCGTGCAGGACATATTATTATTAATTCACCACAAGACGCTGACGCTATCATTATTAACACTTGTGGTTTTATCGATACGGCAAAGCAAGAAAGCATTGATAACATCATTGAAATGATTGGTTATAAAAAGAAAACAATTGTGATTGGTTGCCTAGTTGAACGCTTTATCTCGGAATTAGAAAAGGCAATTCCGGAAGTCGATTTATGGGTACCAATTTCTGACTATGCACAATTAAATAGTAAAATTTCCACTTTGTTTGCTGATCAAAAACAAATTCCGGTTTTAAAAGCTGATGAACGTGTTTATAGTACGCCGAAATATAGCGCTTATTTGCGAATATCCGAAGGCTGCAACCATCGTTGTACGTATTGTGCGATTCCCTTAATTCGTGGTGGTTTCCGCTCGCGGCCATTTGCGGAAGTAATCAATGAAGCCCAAAAGATGGCGGATAACGGTATTAAAGAACTTGTGATTATTTCGCAAGACACAACTTATTACGGACATGACCTTGGGAAAAACGTCAATATTATCACATTATTAAAAGCGATTATTGATCTTAAATGTTTTGTCTCGATTCGGCTTTTATATTTATATCCGCTCGAAGTGACTGATGCGTTTATCGATTTCGTCGCAAACCATCCAGTTATTGCGCCTTATTTTGATTTGCCAATCCAACACTCATCTAATCGTCTACGTAAACTTATGCATCGGCTCGGTACACGGGCGGAACTTATTGAGCGCATTCAAACAATACGTTCACGTATTCCACATGCGATTATTCGCACAACGATGATTGTTGGTTTTCCTTATGAAACAGAGGAAGATCATGCGGATTTAATTGATTTCATTAAAACAAATGATTTTGATCATCTGGGTGCATTTACTTATTCACGTGAGGAGCATACTGTCGCCTATGATTATGCCGAACAAGTGCCCGAAGATGTTAAAAAAGCGCGTTATGAAGATCTAATGAAAGCGCAACGACAAATATCATATCGGAAAAATAAAGCACATGTCGGTGAAATCATGACTGGTATCGTCATTGGTTATGATAAAAAACATGATTTATTCTTGTTGAGATCAGCATGGAATGCCCCTGATGATATTGATGGTAAAATTACCTTTACCAGTGATCGCATCTTAGTTGAAGGGCAAATTGTTAATGTTAAAATCTTAGACGCCTATGTCTATGATTTACATGGGATGCTTGTCTCACTTGCTTAATAAAACGGGAACCATCCCGTTTTTTATTTTACGCAAGCAAAATTATTGTTTTACTTCGTTACGTATCTTGAAATGATAGATAAGCACACGGAGGTAAATAGACATGAAAAAAACAATGTTTTTCTTAAGTCTCATTATCTTGCTCAGTGGGTGTGAAAGTAGTATTTCAAATAGTCAAAGTTCTGATATATCGCTTGACCCGAGCAGTGAAGACTTAACATCAATTAGTAGCGAAACATCTTTAGATGATAGTCAAGAAACATCAAGTTCGCTTAGTTACACATCAAATGATTTAGTTCCGACTAATGATGATTTTGGTGACTACTACGCAAATTTTGATTTTACTTTGACCGGTACTAATCTAAAATCAGCTTTAAGCACTTTGATAAATACCGGGAAAAAATTAAATAGTTACACGACGGCCTGGACATCATGCGCAGCAACAAATGAAGTCGAGGGTGATTCGAGCAAAGTATTGCAAATATATTCGCGGCAACCAGATTTAAAAAGCAATCAAAACACGGGTGGTACGACAGGCTGGAATCGCGAACATGTCGCTCCGCAAGCAAAAATTTCTTCAGATGCCAAAAATGATGCAATTAATCTTTGGGCCGCAGATCCGAGAGTTAATAATGATCGTGGAAATCTTCCGATGGGCGAAGTAACTGACGGTACTCAGCTTATTGATTCACTTGGTCGACCGACCGATTGCTATAAAACAAGTGCGTATTTTGAACCAACAGACGCGGCAAAAGGTGAAGTTGCAAGAACATTATTCTATATGGCCGTCTGTTATGGCATAAACCTTACGAAACTTGGTAATGTCGATGATTTACTCGCTTGGAACATAGCATTTCCACCGGATGAATGGCGCGAGATTCGCCGGATTAATATCATTCATCAAGATTTTCAAAAAAATCGTAATCCATTTGTGGATTTTCCCCAACTTGCCGACTTAATTTGGTAAAAATAAAACTGGTGGACATTGTTAATGTAGCACCAGTTTTTTTATGCTTTTAGGGAAGAGAACTAGTCAACGTTTTTGATTAAATATTCCGTATATGGTACTTGAATACCAACTTGATCAAAGTAAATCTTCAGTTCACGGTTGACTTTCCGGCGGGCACTGAATTTATCTTTTTCATGTGTGTAGATAACGATTCTTAAGGTGACGCCATCGGCATTAAGCGCTTCAACACCAGAATAAGTTGGTTCCACTTTAATTTCGGGGACGAGTTTAACCAATTCAGGTAAGAAGGCTTTAATTTTTTCTTCGACTTCGAGTAAATTAATTTCATGACCGAGGCCGATGTCAATTAAAGTTGGTGTCCAGTTATCGGAAGCGTTAATCGAAGCGCGAATATCGGCATTATTAATCGTGCGGATATCCCCGGCCAGATTTTCAAATTTGGAAACACGAATGCCAATTTCAAGCACTTTTCCACGGAAACCATCAATTTCAACGAAATCGCCAACAACAAAGGTTTTTTCAAAGATAAGCCCGAGACCACTTAAGATATCGTCAATTAGTGTTTGTGCACCAAGTGAAATTGCTAAACCTAAAATTCCAGCGCCAGCCAGTAAGGTTGGTGTTTGCACGCCCCAGGCCGATAAAACCATAAAAATCGCAATGATTAAAGCGCTGTAGCGAATGATAGAAGCAATTAGTAATCCAATTGTTTGAGCGCGATTGGTGGCCTTTGTGACTAATTTAATCACTAGCGAACTGAGTAGTGATAAAGCCCACATAAAGACAATAATCGCAAATGTCTCCAAGATGATTAAATACTTTGTCGCGAAGAAGTTCGGAATATCGAAGAACTTTCCGATTGATCCATCGACTGCTAGGTATAATCCTGATGCTGGATCAGCTACCAAGCGTATTACAACGGATAAAATCACTAAAGCCAAGACGATGGAAAACACAACAATCATCGTAATTTGGCGCGCTGTGAGTTTTCTCGGTGGATTACCACCTTCTGCGGTCACTCTTTTTCTTTTTAACATATTAGGTTCCTCCCCTATCAATATCTATGTAGACGACTAACAAGTCGTAAACAACTTTTTAAAAAACTATAATGCTTGTGGTTGATTAATGATGAAGCTTATCTCATGCATTAAAAACACATCTGGGGCTTGGACAAAGGATAATTGCGCCCTGAAGTTACTCGGGAAAAGATAATTCATGAGTTGGATTTCAAAATAATAGCTAGTGATTCCCGTTCCGCTCGTTTGCGGATAATCTTGAGAAAAAGCCAAGGCGTTAGCGTTGTTTAAATCAAAAATTTCAACGCGAAAAAGCGGATTGACAAGTTGTTGCTCATCATAAATATCGACTGTTAAATATGGTCCATTGACACCATCAACAAAAGTCATCGTTCCCATCGGGACATAAGGGGCGACTTGATGATCGTAATAGAAATAGCCAAAAGGAACATATTCACCATCTAACCAATAAGAAACTTCGAGCGCATAATAATCACTTGGAAGGTTCGTCGCAACAAACGATAAGAAGTAAATGCCATCGATAGAACGTTCAAGCGTATAGATTTGTAAAAATACTTGTTGATAAGTATAAGAGCTTTCAATCGCTAGTTGAAATTCTTGATTGGCTAATAACTGATACTCGTAGTCGGTGATTTGAATTTCGCCAACTAAATCATTATTTTCACTAAACACTTGGAAAGAAGTTGAGGGCATATAGGGCTCAATAAAGTCACTTGTTGAAAACTCCTTTTGCGCAAGTAATTTTGATTGATTGTTCTCGCGTAGATAAACATTAACGCGGTAATCGCCAATTGGCAGTGGTTCAAAGTAATCAACATAAATATAATACATACCAGGCGATTCGCTTTCAGCGCTGACTTGCGGATAATCCTCACTAAAAAGTGTTTGTGGGCGATCACCAATTTGCAGAAGTTCGACACGGAAAATTGGATTTGTTAAACGTAAGAGCCCATCGTAAATATCAACACCAATAAATAAGCCTTGACCTTGATAACTTTCAGCATATATTTCTACACTCGGGATATATTCTTCTGGATCAAGTGTCGCCGTTGCAATCGTGACGGGAAAACGCTCAACGTTATAGTGCGCTTCTAAACGATATGGCCGTGTTGGATCGCTAATCGGGAACGAAAAATTAATTACTTGATAACGTACCTGGTCTTCGGTAAAGCCACTAAATAGTGTTATTGTTTGTGCGCTTAATAAGCCACTTCCACTATAAAGAGAGATTTCTACATTATTGTCAGTAATTTTTTGCTCTTCGTCACTAACATATAGTTCACCATAAATCGCATCGCTAGCACGCGAGATTGCTTGGAATCCGGCTTGTAATTCATTACTAATACGAATTGATTTTTCGACTAATGAACCAAGTCCAAAACCATAATTTCCGAGCACTTTTAAAGTATATTTATTTCCACGCAGTAAATTGGGAATTGAATTTGTGTTTTCGCCTAAATCTAAACTATAGTATTTTGCCCCATCATAAGACTCTAATTCTAAACGTAAACTATTGGGCACTAGACGATTATTTGGATCACGAATGTCAACTGTATAACTAATTGTGGTTCCTTGATTATAGAGCGTAATAAATTCGGCTTCGGGTTTAGCAAGAATTTCTGGAACAACAACACCAGTTACGACAAGAGCACTTGAACCAAGCAAAAAATTGCGTATCAAAGTGTTTTGAAGCCGCTTTTTTCGTTTTGTTGTATAATCGGACAGATTTTGCCCCCGCATAGTTAAGTCCTTACTCTTATTTTTAGTATAAAATATTCACTTAAAAATTAGTACATAAAAATGTAAAATTCATCACAATTTTACTCTTGAATATAATTAATTTGTGTTGACAGTATCGAAGGTTGTTTCGTATAATCAACTTTGCAATTAAATGCCGCCCCCTTAGTTAAGTGGTATAACAAATCCATGGTAAGGATTAGTTGCTAGTTCGATTCTGGCAGGGGGCACCATTTGATCTGAAACTGTTCCCATATTTTGTACCGAGGAAAGGTACAATATAAGGGGACTTTTTTCATGAAATTCACACTACAAGAAAAGCTAAAATTCGCTAGAATTCATTTTGATGATGGCCTTCCCTTCTCTG
>Ga0265294_10008524_pt1 | contig 11947 bp, 9 predicted proteins | sample MunlanPumphouse3_FD_192504 | JGI IMG/M metagenome (GOLD analysis project Ga0265294, IMG submission 192504) | Groundwater microbial communities from a municipal landfill in Southern Ontario, Canada - Pumphouse #3 | ecosystem: Environmental > Aquatic > Deep subsurface > Groundwater | place... | reverse complement strand
CGCCACAAACACGGTGAACGATGTGTCATTTTTTCATGGTGTGAGAATGGTTATATGCGTGATTATTGGAGCGGCTCTTGTTCTTATCTTTGATGGACCAAAAGGTTTTATCATTGATTGGAGAACTTTAATCGTCGCTGCCATAACTGGTTTTGGATTTGCTTTAAATATTATGATGTGGGCCTTCTCACAACGAAAAGGCGCTTATGTCATTAGCGATGTCATGATTGTTGTCAGTTCAATCATTCCAATCTTGTTATCATATGCCTTCTACCAAGAAAGCATTTCAGTTGTCGATATCATTGCCTACCTTGTTGTCATCGGTGGCTGTTTTCTAATTGTCACTTATAACAACCAGATCAACAAAAAAGTCACCTTCGCTTTACTAGCGATATATATCGTTTACATTATTGCCACTGGTGTATCTGATTTTGGAAGAAAAGTTTTCCAAATTGACTCAGCAAGTGGTGCATCCTTAGTAAGTGCGAACGGATTTACCTTTTATTCCGTTCTATTTTCATTATTGACCTTTGCTATTTTCTACGTTTTTACATTTAAAAAGGAATCAGTCAAATATCAAAAGTCAATATTCTGGAAAGAGTTCATCTATGTTGCGATTGCCGCTGTAATGACGTATGCCTATTCATATTTATTAATACCAGCATCAGTAATTCCAACTACAATCCTATTCCTTGTTAAAAATGGTGGTGGTCTAATCATCAACGTCATCGTAGCGGCCTTTCTATTCAAAGAAAAACCAACCCCTCGATTATTTATAGGGATTGGTGTTACTATCGCGGCGATTGTTGCGATCGGTCTCTTTTAATCTGGGAAGCATTAATGGAAAATATTTGATCGCTGATCATCTCTCTGTTAAGCTGCTTAGTGATGAACATATCAGATTTTAAATTAGGCAGTATCTATACAAGAAATGATTTGATTGAAGCTTTTAAAGGTGCATTTCAAGGCGGAATCAATATTTGCAAAAGAACAAACACAATTGTAATTACTTCGATTCATACGGGCAACCGCATCTATGATGACAAACTTTTTGATGGTGATGTAATGTACTACACCGGAGAAGGTCAAGTCGGCGATCAAAAAATGTGGAAAGGCAACAAAGCAATACTAGAAGCAAAAGACAAAGACTTCGATATTCACTTATTTGTTAGATTTAAGAAACCTGAGTACACATATTACGGAAAAGTGGAGTTGGTAGATCAGCCATTTTTTACTAACGAAAAAGATGTTGAAGGAAACGTTAGAAAAGTTATTAAATTTCCGATCATGCAGAAGACATCTGTTAGAAGATTAACTCCTTACGAAATGGAGCATATTCATGTCGGCGGAATTACTTCTGTGGAAAAACCAATTATACAAGTCGTAGGAGCTGCTATCATCAATGATTCAGGGGAATTATTGTGTGCTCAAAGGGGATATGGTTCTTTGATTGGGAAATGGGAGTTTCCTGGCGGAAAAGTTGAAGAAAACGAAACAGATCAAGAAGCGTTGAAAAGAGAAATAAAAGAAGAACTTGACATTGACGTAGAAGTCAGCGACTTGGTCGATGAAAACTATAATGAATATGCTGACAAAAATATCAATTTAAAAGTTTACAAATGCAAATACCTTTCTGGTGAAATACATGACACTGAACATCAAGCATTGAAATGGAATAAACCTGAAGATGCCGAGTTCTTAGACTGGGCAGACGCCGATAAACCAATAGTGGAAACGTTCCTTGACTCACTTCCGAAAAGAATAGATGGAAATATTAATTTTGATTATTTTGAAGCTGAAGCAATTAAATCGACCAACAAAGATTTAATGCGTGCTGTTCAAGATTATGAAAAGAGTCAACAAAATAAACAAAAGTCTGGTGATATGGCAGAAGAAGCTGTTCTCAGATATGAAAGAGATAAGTTAAATAACTTGGGCCATCCAGACTTGGCAGAACTGATTAAAAAAGTGTCCGCCACAAACTCTGCCGCTGGATATGATATTTTATCTTTCGAAATCAAGCCTGATGGTAGTTTTGTTGAAATTCATATTGAGGTAAAATCTGCAAGAGTAAGCAACAAGTATATTGAATTCTTTATAAGTGAAAATGAATTGAACAAATTTAAAGAAGATCCAAAGCATAAAATATATTGTCTAATCAAGTTTGGCAGAAGTTTTAAATTACACAACGTCAACAAAAACGACTTCTTCAAAAATGATTATCTATCTCCGATGACATATAGAGTAAGAATTAGGGTGGCTGAGTGAGCCCCCTTTTTCTTTAACTAAAAATAGTAAAGACAATGAAATAAGAAGAACTTTTAAAAAGAGCGAAAATGCAACAAAAGTTATGTATAATACTTAAGTGCTTATCTTTCTTAACAGATTACCATATCTCAAAGAAGCTGTATGTTTCGATTGAATTGGACTAGTTATGAAAGGGATTTTCCCTTTTCTGCTTCTAACAGGCGAAACAAGGCTATTAATATTTAAAACTAAGGAGATTTTATGCAAGATTTGAAATGCCCTATTTGTGGTCAACCAACACGAGTTTACATGGGAAACTCGCGAAAAGATCTACTATGTGCAAAACATGCAGATATGTTAAAAACGGGAAAAATTGAAGTGACTGATAAAGGACTTTTCATTGATAAAGAAACTGGAAAAGTACTCAATAAGGATTATCATGAACAAAAGAGTGAGCAAAAAGAACAAAATGTTTTTGCTAGATGCATTGCTTGTGGCAAAGAAACTAGACCAAGTTTCTTATTTTGCCCTTCTTGTTTCAAAAAATATGCTGAAAAGAAACTTCTTGTTGAAATCACAAATTGTAAGGATATTACAATCCTCGACGATTCTTATGAAGGAAAGTTCACATGTACTGATGGTCATATTGTCAAATCGAAATCAGAAATGATTATTGATAATTGGCTATTTGATAAAAATATTCCTCACGCGTACGAAAAGAAATTACCAATTGATGCAGATGAAAAACATGATTTACATCCTGACTTTTTCTTGCCGGGTTTTGGTGAGGAATCCGACGATCTCTTTATTGAGTATTGGGGATATAACGAAAGCAACATCAAATACACTGAATCAAAGAACTACAAGATAAAGGTCTATAAAGAATTAAATGTTACTGTTATCTGCTTAGAAGAAAAGGACATTATGGACATTAATGCATCCTTAAGCAGAAAATTAAAGTTCTATAAAAAAGGGACCATAAATTAGCGTTATCAAGCTCTTTTTTGAATGTTTGCAAAGGATATTTCTTTGGTAGATTGTTACCTGATAATTCCTATTTATTTTGAGATATTAAGTTATGAAAAATAAATTAAAAAATATAATTGTTAAAGACAATTTTTATCAATCTTCCTGCTTCTTTCCAATGCCGCTGACAATGATTGGAACATTAACTAAAGATGGTAAGACAAGCTATGGATCTTATTCCTTAATTTTTCCTTATTACATTGCGGGTAAAGAACATTACGCGATGGTGCTTGAATGCCGTAATACAAGCAATACAGCTAAACATTTATTTAGGACTGGAAAATGCTCTATTAACTTCATTCCTGCTAATAAGAAATGTTTTCAGCAAGCGGTTAACTGTGGATTCCCCGGAGATACCCCCGAGGAGAAAATGAAGAACTTCAAACTGACTCCGACAGATGGTCTAAGACAAAAAGAAAATCCCGATGAGTCATTTCCCAAGATTCTTGATGAATCTATTCAAGTTTTTGAATGCACATGGTGGAAAGAATTGGACAACGCTCAAGATGATCCAGTCTTAGATGACTATGAAGGATTCAAATATCATAATTTCAATGGTGTAACATCAAGATTCGGAGCTCATTTCATTTTGATTATTGATAAGATACTCATCAAAGAAAAATATGAAAAATCTATATTAGAAAAAGCGACTAGAAGAAACTATGCTCCTATTCCTACAAACTGGGGATATCGCGATAGCGCTAATTTCTGGTGTTCGAAGTTTAGAAAACCATATTCTTTAGAAATTCCAAAAAGAAATGCTGACTTGGAATCCTTAAGATATGCAGCATTAAGATTGAACACTAATGTCAAATTCACCGATGATGCTCTAATGGTCATCAGTGGTGCTCCAAGAGCATTCTTGAAACTAATTCTTAAAGGTTGTGCTGAATGGGCAGAGCAAAAAGGCTATTCAGTCATCACCGAAAAAGAGATGACTCAAATGAACGAAGAAAGAAAAGCAAAAAAGAAACAAAAGTAACAGCCAGTTATTTTGTCTGGTTGCTTCTTATTTTTAGTTTATAATTAGTTTAATTGAAAATATTTCATAAACTGATCAAATTATTGAAAAACATAAACTATGAATCCATTTAAATTTTTGCTTTGGGAATATTCTTTGACTAATAATAAGTGGTTTGATGCCACGGAAATTATTGAATGGATTAGCGATGGTGGGAATGCATGGCTCGTCAAATTTAAAGACCAGGACCATACTTCCTATGTTTCACATAGAAATCTTTTTCTTTATGATAAACCCAAGCAAATAGATTACATGATTATTGAGCACAAAGGAACCCATCTATATAAAACAAAGCAATGCCTATTGTTTGGAAACAAATATAAAGTTTTCTATGAAAGTGGCTTTACCTCAGTTTATGATGCTACCGATATTAAGATTTACAAAAACGAACTTAAAAACAACCTTTCTGCAAAAGGAATTCTTAATTACTATAGAGCAGTAGTTCAGAGAACCGCCAAATCAGATGAAGATTTGTTTTTGCTTTCTCAGTTCGACAATATTTCTAATGTTAATGAGGAAAGCGTTTTAGCAATCTATTTGCAAGGTAAAAATGGTAAAAGCTCATGCCCATTAAACAGACCAATCATCTCTCCTTTTGGTACTAATTATTCCCAAATGAAAGCGGTTGAAACCACATTCAAAAACAGAGTATCAATCATTGAAGGCCCACCAGGAACTGGCAAAACCCAAACCATATTGAACATTATTGCTAACGCCATTGCTAAAGGTTATAAGATTGCAGTAGTATCAAACAACAATTCTGCCACCGAAAACATATATGAAAAGTTGAAAAAATATAACTTTGATTTTGTTTGTGCATCATTAGGAAACAAAGAGAATACTGAAACTTTCTTTGAACATATTGATACCACTGTGCCAGATTTAACCACCAATGAAGGAACTCAATCAGAGAAGATTGGAAGACTAAACTATATTTTACCTAATCTATTCTCAAAGGAGAACGAAAAGAACAAACTAAAGGAATCAAAAGAAGCTCTTGAATTGGAATATAAACACTTTCGAAAAGAGAATGAAAATTTTGACTTTGATAGACTCACTTTCAAGACATCAAAAATATCGAAAGATAAATTGTTGAAGGCTTTAGTTTTTTTAAACGAATATCAAAAAGAAAAACTTTCGTTCTTTTATAGAGTCAAACTAAGAAGAATGATTAAAACAAGAAGAAAATTTTTCTCTTTCCTTTTGGAAGATCAAATCATTCTTTTACAAAATCAGTACTTTATTATCCAAATTCAAAACATAGAAAAACAAATTCAGGACCTCAATAGTGAATTAAATACTCAATCATATAAAGAAATATTGGATGAATATAAAGCACTTTCCCTGATCTCATTTAAAAACTCTCTCAACAAACTTTTCGAAGATAAGAGAATCAACTCTTATGAGAAGGAAGACTACAAATTGCATTTTAATGCTTTTGTGGAGGATTTTCCGGTGGTTCTCAGTTCAACATATGCATTGGCTCAGTGCACCAAAAATGGCTTTTTATTCGATTATTTGATTGTTGATGAAGCCTCTCAGGTAAATATGGCTAGCGCAATTTTGTCCATGCGGGTTGCTAAGAACATGGTGGTGGTTGGAGACATCAAACAGCTACCTCAAATTGATGAAAAAGGATTTTATAATTCAAACAAAAAGCTATTGGAACAATATGAAGTTGATACAACTTATAGCTATTATGGGAACAGCATCATGAGCAGCATTATCGCAGTGTATAAGGATTCAGTTCCAAGAGCATTGTTAAAAGAACACTATCGCTGTAACCCTCAAATCATTGGCTTCTGCAACCAAGAGTTCTATGACAACCAGCTGATTGTATATACAAACGAAGCAAAAGTGGAAAAACCGTTGAGGTTAGTTAAATTAGTGGAAGGAAATCACGCGAGAAGAAATCCTGATGGAGATGGTGGTCTATATAGCGAAAGAGAGGCAGATGAAATACTTAACATTGTCACCGCTGAACACCCAGATGACTTGGGAATAATCTCTCCATATAGAGTTCAAGTCAGAACCATTGAAAGTAAATTAAATTCAACTAATGTGGAAGTTTCAACCATTCATAAATTTCAAGGTCGAGAGAAGAAAAATATCATTCTTTCAACAGTTGTTAATGATTCAAACGATTTTGTCAATGATCCAAATATGATAAATGTTGCCGTTAGTAGAGCTATCGATCGATTCACTTTGGTGGCGTCTGACAAAATTGTTAAAGGTGAAAACGGAATATTGGCTGACCTAGTTCACTATATGGAATACCACACTGATTTTTCTGATAAGCAAGTAGGAAGAATTTGCTCGATTTTTGATATTCTTTATAGTGACTATGCGGACAAGCTAGATGAGTTTAGGAAAAAACATCCATCAAAAGACTTTGATTCGGAGAATTTAGTTAAAGCATTAATTTTAGAAATCCTCTCCGACAAGAAGCACAATCATCTTAAAATGTCATCGCACGTTCCTCTCAAAGAAATATTGAAAGAAAAATTTATTAAAATGACTCCTGAAGAATATGCTTTTTACAAAAACCCATGGAGTCACGCTGATTTTGTTATTTATAACAGGTTCAGCCACAAACCTTACGCCATCATTGAAGTTGATGGTGTTGAATTTCACGAACAGCAAGAAAAACAAGTTCAAAGAGACGCATTAAAAGATTCGATAATTAATAAGTCAGGAATCAGATTTATTAGGCTTAAGACAAATGAAAGTAATGAGAAACAAAGAGTAATTAATCTACTTTCTTGAAGAAAACGAACTCTATTGTTCAAACATTATTTTTTCAAAATTTATGGTTAAGGCTTTCCCACCAGGACGAGAGGTTGTGTCATCTGTTGAAAAATCAATTTTGTTTTGCTCATCAACGGTTGATAATTTTGTCCCTGTTGAAATGCTTCAATTAGCAGAATAATCGATATATTTGTAATAAGCTTTAACATTTTCTTTTACTTCGGTGATGACATAATTGACGTTTTGAGTTAATTTTCTATTAGATTAATTGGAGGCTAGGCGGAGAGCAACATAATCTGTTTGTTTATCGTTGTTCATTTTTGTTGAGGGAAAGTATTAAAAATAAATAGATACCGATTGAACAAATCATTAAGTATAATAAAAAATATAGGTTTACTTATAGGGGGTATTAGTATGCCATTTAAAAGAGGAATACATTTTTACATTAATGTTAATAATTACGTCAAAATTATTGAAAATGAGGAAAATAGAACAGGGAAACTAACGCATTCATTGCACGCTCTTAATACTTTCTTTACCCTTGTTGAAAGGTTTGCACTTTCTTCTGGTGCACACATTGAAAAAATAACTAGTTCGCGAATACATTTATATTTTGATGGAGAAATAGACGACTCAACAAAAGCGCTGTTGAGAATTGCTATCTATTCTTTGCAATTATCTTCAGTGATTAACAAAGCAGGGAAATACAATATTTTGAAAGAATTTAACATTAATATGGGTGCTTCTTTTGGAGATTACTATTACCATACTTTTTCGCATAATAGTTTAGATGAGGATACATCCTTTGGTTATCCATGCAATTTTGCCGCAAAACTCCAATCTAAAGCGAGAGATCACGAAATTTGTGTTGACAAAGAAGTTTGTGACAGCCTTAGAAAACTGGGAATACATTTTTCCCAAGATTATAGTGTTGATTTCGACAAAAAATATAAAAACGGATTTTTTTACCGGTCAGATTTGTTTGGATTCTGCTCTTTTTCAAATAGGGTAAATATATCAATTGAAAATTTAATGGGTGTTGCAAACGAGTATATAAACAAAACTAATTTAAGTGAAATTGAATTTGCTGAGCCAAAAGAAAAACTATTTCTGGACAACACTTATCTTAAATACGTTTATAAAATTGACGGCATTCCTCTTTTTGCCGATATAAGAGGATTTTCGAAAAAATTTGATCCGAGTGGCAGCAATCTTTCTTCCATGGCTAAAATAGCCGAACTGTCTCTTAAAACAATGTATGATATTGTTTTAAAACAAAAAGGCACACATATTCAATTTCAAGGTGATAGAGAATTTGCTATTTTCCATGATTACGGAGATTATTCGTGCACCGTCAATGCAGTTTTTGCCGGTTTAAGAATAATTGATGAGCTGCCTAAAATCTCATATGGCAATGGCGACGACAAGGCCGCCAGAATTGAAATTGGTGTCGGGGAATCTGTTGGCTCAATGTTTGCAACAAGATTAGGGTGCAGAGGCAACAAAGACAACATTGTTATAGGAAAGGTTGTTAATGATGCTGATATATATGAAGATACTTTAGCCCAGGAAAATGAGCTGGTTATTTCAAAAGATATTTATTCAGAACTAGTTTCTGCAAATAAAGCATTGTCCTCAATATTTTCCAAGAAAAACGCTGACACGTATTCTACTATACACGGCTATTCTTATTTCAGAAGTGTTTCAGACCAAAAACAGCTTGAAAGAGATAATCTATCAAGAAATTACAATGGTGCTTGGTCCCCAATAAAAAAATAGTATGGGCACAATTGAAGAGGCAACTAAACTATTTAATAAAACCTTGTTGGATTTCCCATTTTGCCAAAAAATGACTATTGACTATAAAGAGCCGTTTCTCTTTGCATTTTCTACAACAATTGTTCGGAAATCCACTTTAGAAGCACAAGGTGCTTTTGAAAGTGACTTTTTAAATGAATACACAAGAAAGGCAATAGTTATTGTTACGTCCGATTTTGACACAAATGGGTGCAGGGTGTTTTGTCAAAAATGGGATAATGTTAATAAAGTCCCTTCGAAAAGTCTTCACTTTGAAAAGGAGCATATTGGAGCATTTACAAAATTATGTGTTGGCGTTCCAGGATCTTTTAAATCTTTGCCTAATCCAATAAAAGAGTCGTTGAGAACTGCTGAACATACTTTAATAGCATATGAATTATTCTTGAAAGGAATAAATAAAAAAATAGAATTGATTGACTATTCACATGGATATGAAGGAGAAAAAGAGTATGAAGGATACAAGAAAAAATATCACCCAAAAAGATAACACTACTATCGGGGATGAAGAGAATGAATATGTTCTAGACAAAATTTATTCCTTAATTTCTGCTGCCGACATGAAGATTGAAATAGCAATGGCGATAACTTCTGCCATTTCAGGGGTGTTTTCTTTTTTAAGCATTAACCAATTGAGATGTTTGAAAGGAACGCAGGAAATCTTGTTTTGGGTTTTGTCTACCTTTTTAGCGCTCGCAATTGCTACTTTTTTAGCCGGAGTCATTTTATATTTTTTAGCATTAGTTCCAAGAGGAAGAAAGGGTCCGAGAGCCCGTTACTCAATGTTTTTCGGGGATATTGCCAAGGAAGATTTTGAAGATTATTTAAAAAACTCAAGGACAACAAAAAAAGTTGATTACAACGATCAATTGCTTTTTCAAATTCATAACAATGCAGTAATTTGCAAAACAAAAATGAAAATGTTTAAAATTGGATTATGGCTTTCGACCTCATCAACCATTGCAAGTGTTATTCTCTTCATCTCCTTATTATTTTTATGAAGCGTATTTAATCCAATATTAATAGCAACTGCCACTTCCGATTAAGGGAGTGGGAAGTTCACTTTTCTTTTTGTTGTAAAACAAAATTTACTTGTTATAATCTTCACGAGGTAAAACATATGAAACCAACCAAACTACTATCATTATCAATGATATTCTTAACTTTGATTACAGCTTGTGGAGGTTCAACCTCTTCATTGGAATCAATTGAAGTCACCGCTGGTCAAAATACTAAATTAAGTTACATTGAAGGCGAATCTTTTGATGAAACAGGAGTTTCTGTTTTAGCCTATTACAGCGATGAAACTAGTAAGAGCGTTAATAACTTCACATTTCTTCCAGAAGGCCCTCTTAGTGTCTCTGATACTCAAATAACGTTCTATTACACCGAGAATGAAGTAACCAAAAGTGATGTTCTTGCCATTACTGTTGAACAAGTCAGCAATAAAGTATTAACCAGCATCGCTGTCAGTGGTGATGTTAGAACCGAATATAGTGTTGGTGATTTATTTGATCCAAGTGGTGTTATTATTACCGCTACATACGATGATGCTTCAACTAAAGAAGTGACAAACTATACATATAATCCAACAGGCACTTTGTATGTTGAAAATACCGCGATTGTATTCTCATACACTGAAGGAAGTGTTACAAAAACCACTTCTTTAGGTATTACTGTTGTGGGCGGTCAAACTGGACCAACTCATTTAGGCAATAAGACAATTGAAGAAGTCAGAGAATTATGCAAAACATATGTCACTGAAACAAATACCGCTGATATCGGTGTTGATATGACTCGAACAGTCACAATTACCTCCTTAGCGATTGAAAGATTCTCACTAGTGAAGACAAAGTCTGCTTTCGGCTTAGATGTCTCTGCTCCTGGCAAAGTCATCATGGCGGATTCAACTGGTTATATTGCTTGTGCTTCCTCTACTGGTCAAGGCTCTTTATTTTATAAAGTTGATGACCACGCTGGCGAATCAACATCCAAATATTCTGTCACTGGGTATTTATCCATCTATCTAGGACAACCTGAAATCTATGTTCCAGGTAATACTTATAGTTTTAATTCATCATTAAATGTCAGCTATGATCCTTTCACTGTCTCTGAAGGCGAAATTGATATGGCTGAGTTCTACGCCAAAGCAAGAGAAAACAACTATAACTGCGCTGGGCATGGATACGAAGGTATCTATACAGTCACAGGTGTCAAGTGCTTAGAAAAAAGTGGTGATATTTATCTCTTCACTGATGGCGAAAAAGTTATGAAAGTGGTTAAAGACCGAGTTTCTTTCTCAGTTGGTAGTACTTACGATATCGCTGGTATGATCTCACTTCAAAACTACTCTCCTGCTTTAAGAGCATTAAAGGTTCGCGCTAGTAGTGAAGTTGTTGGTGATGTCGATACTTCAAAAGCAATTAATACCACAATTACTAATTTCAAAAAGAAACAAGCAAGTCAAGAAGACACGTTTAATAGATTTGACAACTTCATCATGGAATATGGCAATATCTATAAATCCACAGTTTATGTAAGCTATTATTCTGTCGCTGGAAAATATTATGTCACCCTTGCGGATACCGATTATTCAAGTGAATCAACCATCATCTCATCGAGAACCACCGCTCAAAACGAAAAAGGTATGGTAGATATTGAAAACTCATCTTGTTGGAATGTTTATTGGGATCAATTAGAGCAATATTGTGTCTTGACCGATTATGCAGATTATAGCATCGCTGTTGAACTATATTTCACTGCATGGCAATTAGATTACTTATCCAGTAAACCAGCTTGGAAAGTCCATGTAATTGAAAGTTTAATTCCTACTGTGGAAGGATAGTTTTTTCTTAATCTACTTCCGTTTGTCATTTAATTATTTTGAATAAATATAAGTTGTTACTTTATAATATCGCTCTTTTTTACTACGGAAAAATAAATTAAAATGTTTTTGCCCCACGACGGTGGGCATTGTTAAGAAGGAGGTGATTCATAATGAAGTATTTAATTAAGAAATTAATTGAAGCTTTAATGCAGCCGTGCAAGGAGGCTTCTCCTATTGAAGGTTTCAGGCCCCGAATTGGATTT
>Ga0265294_10008523_pt1 | contig 11947 bp, 26 predicted proteins | sample MunlanPumphouse3_FD_192504 | JGI IMG/M metagenome (GOLD analysis project Ga0265294, IMG submission 192504) | Groundwater microbial communities from a municipal landfill in Southern Ontario, Canada - Pumphouse #3 | ecosystem: Environmental > Aquatic > Deep subsurface > Groundwater | place... | reverse complement strand
GATGCAGACGATAAATCGTTTTCTACATCTACTTATGGTTCAAGGCTTAACTTTTCAATTGCAGTTACAAAAACTACAAGGAAGCAGGACAAATCTTTTGAAGATTATGTAAGCTATTTTGATGTTGTCCTGTGGGGAAAAGGTGCTGACCGATTTAAGCCTTATTGCAAAAAAGGTGCTATGGTGTCAGTCGAAGGCGAGTTGAGACAGGACAGGTGGGAAGATAAGAATGACCATTCAAAGAAGTCCCGTATTAACATTGTAGCAAAGAATGTTCTGCTTGTTGAACTTCCGGGTAAAGACTCGAACGCATCTAGCGGACAGGGAAACAACCGTCCTTCTAACGATGAAGGGTTCCCCGAAGATTGTCCTTGGTAATAAACAGCATTATGTGGCAGGTGATTATTAAGTTACCACCACATAATGTAAGGAGATTATTTTGAATGAAATAACACCAACTGATAAAAAGAATGCATATGTAGGTAGAAATTTCAGGAAACAGATATCATGGATATATGCACATGGATGTAATGGAATAAAATGCGCTGACTGCTGTATGCAGAAAATATGTGATCGCTTCCCCGAACATAGTAAAATATTGGCATATAACTTATTGATGTATGCATCTGAAAAAGCTAAACAGGATAATAGGAGTAGTAAATGAAAATAGTTAACACAAATGACGTTTTATTGAGAGGAAAACAACGGTATCAGGTTATCATTGCAGATGACAATATATTTGTTATATGCAAAGTTAATTATAATAAAAAAGAAGGTTGTGATGTGACATCATATTTGCATCCTGAAGTATATTCAAATGATAGCGAAATAAATACGCTTGAAGAACTTAAATTTTCTATTGTTAATAAAATTGATCCTAAATAAAAGTTTGTTTTTTGGAGGAATAATATGAAAATTATAGATAATATTGATATCGGATGGTATCTAAAACAACTCCTGCCATTGACATATAGAACAACTTATGAACAGGATAATAAAAAATATTTCTGCGTATGGAATATGTGGTTTGGAAAGTGTTTCAATATAGAAACAGTACAAATATTGGAGGTGTAATATGGAAATTACAAAAAAACAAATGGATGATATTTTGACACAAGTTCATTTATGTGCATGTTCTGCAACTTATGAAGATTGTAAAAATAAATGGAAAAAGAAAGATGAGTTCTCTTCTTTTCCTGCTGTAAATACACTTGGAATAAAAGGTGATGGTTCTTCTTATGATATTAATCCATTCAATAACACATTAGAATCATTTCTTAGAAAAAATATTGAATCAGGAATTATTGATTTTTCAGTAAGAGCTTCATTAGATAATAATGATAAAGTATGTTTTTATATTCATTCTGCAAACACTGATAGTGAAACTGCTGATTTTGTTGTGAATGAAGATAAAACTACAAGAAAATAATTTTAGAGAGGTATAAAATGGATTTTGGCGATGCTTTAAAAGAAGCAAAAAATGGAAAAAAGATTTACAGGAAAGGATGGAATGGAAACGGGATGTTTGTTGTATATCAACGTGGTTATCCGCAGGGTATTCCTTGTAACAAGCAAACGGCAGAAGCATGGGGAATGAATGAAGGTGACAGCTTCGTTTGCAATCCTTATCTTCAAATAAAGTGTGCAAATGGAAGTCATTCTATGTGGGTTCCGTCGATAAATGATGTTCTTGCTGATGATTGGTTTATAAAATTATAAACTTATTTTTCTTCCACTTTACTGGCGATAATTCTAATTTTTCATAAGATGAACACCATTGCCAGTAAACGTTTCCACCTATTTTATATATAAATTTGTTGTACAGGTTGCAGAACGGTCTTACATATTTATCTCTGTTGGTAATTCTTTTTCCTATTAAATAAGAGCATGTATTACAGCATTTTGCATTTTTATGTGATTCATAATACTTAAACCACTTTTCCGTTCCATCTATATAAATACTTTCATTTTTATTCTCTTTTTCTTTGTAATTATCTCTTATAAGCTGTTCTGTAATCACAGTATCAGAACACAATCTTGCAATATATATAGATTCTTCGAGAGTATAATCATTTTTGAGGTTATATCCTTTAATTTTCAGAACGTTATATAATGTTTTTTTTGATATGCCTATAGAATCTGCTATTTCTTTAAGACGCACTTACAATTACCTTTATCAAATCACTGACAGAAGGTTTTATATCAGTAACGTAAGTATTTATAGCCTTCATATAATAGAAATATGTTCCTGCTGTTAGAGATGATAATTCAAGTATTTTTGAATCAGCAGATTCAACTTCTGTATCTGTATACGTTATCCAGTTATCATCATACACCCTTTTATACCATTGATATGTCTGCGTTTCGTATGTTTCAGGATTATCTACGTAACATGATAAAATAAATGTATCTGAAGCCTTACCTGTTAGTATTGATTTCTGTGCCGTAATATCAGGATATGTTGCATATATATTTCCATCTGAATAATAATTGCATTTACCATCTCCATTAACACAATAACAAAACGGTTCATAATAAAGTCCTGTTACATTATCAAGTTTTTTGTTATTTACGTTGCTGCAAGTCCACCTTCTTGCAATATCTATTGTCTTGTTCACACTTAAACAATTTGTACAAATTCCCATACAAAACTCCTGTTACTCGTTATTTAATTTATCAAGTTTTCCTGCAAGTTCTCTTGCTCTTTTTACTCTTCCCCCTATATGCGGATATAGTTCTATAAGCTCTTCCCATCCATTCTGATGTTGTATTCCTATGTGTTCTTCATGAGTAAGCATAAGCCAGTTCCAGCATTCATATCTGTCCTCTTCGTCGCTTCCCTTTGATACAATATGAGCGATTTCAAGACAATTGGTAAATCCCGATGCATGGGAACACGGGTTCATTTTAACCCAGTCTTCCTTATTAAGCAACACCCCGTTCTTATCATAGTCAACAGGGTCTGTAGGAAGTGTGCCTTTATATTGTACAAATGCTTCATACAGCTCTTTTACATCACACTGTAAAGATTCACTCAGCTTACATTTTACGATTATATCATTCATGATATTTTGTATAAATCTTGCGGCCTGTTCTTTAGACATATTTGACAGGGTTACGTATATTTCCTTTGACGGGTCTATAAGACTCTGCTCGGTGTCTGCATACTGCTGGATGAAGCTCATGTACATGTTTGCACTTTCTGTAGGAGTAGGTTTCCTGTTGTATTCAGCTTCAAAGTATATCTCAATAAGCGCCCATACTGTTTTTACCTGATCATATGTCTTGTTACCTCTTGCGTAATTAACGGTAACAGTAACATACTTACCATTGTTTTCTCCGCAGAATGTATTCACTGTATGTTTATCTGCCGCAGTAGCAGGAAGAAACAGGTATCCTGCGTCAAACTCTTTCTGTATTGCTCTGAATACTATTTTATTAGGCAATTTATATCTCCTGTTTTTTTGTATAATAATCATAATAATCGTCAAGCAAAAGAATATGTATGCCCTGATTTATATTATTTATCAATCCATAATAATAGACTGTTCCATATTTTCCATCAATAATACATTTCACAAGTGCACGACCAAAGTGTTTTCCAAAAACAATTTTTAAAATGAAATAAGGTTTTAACATCTCATTTTTTATGTAAAATAAAAAGTTATTCATTATTATGCATCTCCTGTTTTTTTGCCATGCAGAAACCATTCAGAAGCCGCTACTGCATCTTCTTTTGTATTCCATTTCATATTTCCATATTTATCTTTTATATCAGTGCACCCTATTCGTGCATACCAGTGAGAACCATATGGCCACTGTGAATAGTGTACATCAGTACATTCTGGAAATACAGGAACATCTTTGACTATCGTCTCAAGAATATTATATATTTCATTGTCTTTATCTATAGAATATGAAATTCCGTTCGGAGCAAATAAAATACTGTATCCTTGTTTTATAAGTTCAAACTGCCTGTCATGAGAATTAATTAATAAGTATTTAAGAGCATCAGCAAAAGATGTTCCTCTGACTCTTGCAATAGCATCAATACCGCTTCCAAGCTCGCTAGAATAATGTTTTTGTTTACTCAGTCCGTCTTTCCATGTTTTAACATTAAAATCTTCGGTAATTGCTTTACTGATAACCGATTGAGATACATCATAATTCATATGAAGAAGTAATAAATCTGCTTCGTTATCAATAACAAGATACCAGCTTATAACTGATGGAACTCTTTTCATTTGTAATCTTTTGAATACATATTTATTCATTTCTACATCTCCTGTATATACAAATCACTTTTTCTTTTATGATATGACTCCCACAAAAGAAACTCATGAAAGTCGGTGAAGCTGTCACTATTCTTCAAATATCTTTTATACCTATCTTGTGATCTGGTTATCTTTCTTACTTTTCCCATATCAAGGTATGACAAACCTTCTTCCTCTGGATGGAAGTTATTTATTATTCCCGGATATTCATCATCAAAAGTTACGCCTATATAATTTCCTCTGTCTTCTGCAATAATACCATTGCGTCCTTTATATGATATTTTTCTTCCAATACATGCAGGTACATTATAGTATTTCTGTACATATTCACAATTCATTTTTTATCTCCAACCATTAAAATGTATTCAATGCTATACGTATTCTGCTAATTGTTTTACGTATTATGTCATCAAAAGATATATTATATGATTTATCAGTAACTGAATCTTTTATAGAACATAATTCTATATCACCATCATATCCTACATCTTTTTGAACACATTCTACTAAACTATTAATGTTCATATCCAGAAATTCATCAAATTCAGATAATTTTTTATTCATACTTACCTCTCATTAATTATTCTGTTTAGATTTTTCTTGTTTGCTATAACAGTGAATTTACCAAGTTCTTCTATGAGAGCGATCACTTTTTCTTTTGATGGCTCAGGAAGGTTGTTGCGTCCAGAATCAGCACCGATATTTACCTGCACAGGATGACATGATTTTATAATTTCAACCAGTTCCGGTAAATCAAAGTCTATAATAGGCTCAATAGTTACATATTTCTCAATATTATTGTTTGCAGAAAAAGCAATCATCCTTTCTGATACAGAAGGTGAATTATTCATTATTTCAGGATAAGTTCTGTTTGTTTCTATCGTTGTACAGATACAATAATCAAAACTTACATTTTTAAGCATCCGTATCATTCTTCTAGGATTTTTGCTTTGAAAGAAGTATTTGTTATCCTTATTGTTCGCGCATTTTTCAAAAGTTGACAGTATCCATTCTTCTGGTATGTCTTCGGCAAACATATCACATGAAGAACCAACGAAAATAAAATTATTTTTACCTAAATTAGTTTTTAATTCTTTTTCGTCAAAATGTAATTTTGGTTGTTTTCCCCATCTATGCATATAACAGTACGAGCAGGAGTGAGGACATTCACCTTTTGTAGTGTTCCAAGTGTGTGTTATGAAATCATACATATTACCAGTTGATTTATTCAATGGCATCTCCAATCTCCTTAATTATATAAAGTGTCACATGTGCAAAAGATATCCCATAAACATATAGCTAATTCTATAACTATTACATTTTTTATAGTTATATTTAGGTCAAATATTGGAATAATATAACATATTAATGAATAAAATAAAGCAGATATTATATTGCCTATTAAAAAATATAATATAAATACAAAAGTAAATTTAAATATATATGAAATTACATTTTTATTATTCATCTTTAACTTCCTTTTTATCTTGTTCTTTATTATATCTTCTTTCTCTTTTATTTATCCTGCGTTTGCACAATTTAACTATTTTAGGTCTGTTTTTCAAATAACAATACACGTGTCTTGCATATATTGCATCAACTTCATCCCCGTTTTTAAGAAACCAAGATTTATGACCCATCATTTTTTTATCTCCTTAATTACAATAATACTGCTAATTATTTGTTTTGTCAATAACAATGCTTAAAAATTTATTATCTGTTTTGCACTGTCTTTTATTTCCTGTGAATGGGTTATAAGTACTGTCTGATATGCATTTCCGGCTATATGAGAAGCGTTTATCATCTCAACATATTTACCTCTTAAATCACTATCCAAAGAACCGTCTTTTTCATCCATGAAACGTACTGAATATCCTGAACCAGACTGTTCTGTGCCGGTTATAGAGAATGCATAGAAGAAAGCCTGTTCTATCCATACACGTTCTCCTGTAGATACCATTTTAAGAGGCATGTCCCACCCATTTTCATTATTTGTAACCATAATAGTAAAGTCGTTTATGGTTTTTTTACCACTTTCTTTGTCTGTTTTAATATATCCGGTAAATTTGTCACCATATATCTTTTCAAGAATAGCGTTTGCAGTATCGGTTATTTCAGGAACCTTGTCTTTAAGTTCCATAGCCTGTATACCTTCATTAGACAATGAATCGCATATGCAGTTCCAGTCTTCGTTCTCATGTTTTTCTGTATCTATCTTATTTTTGAGTTCATTGTTGCTTTCTTTTTCTTTTTCAAGCAGTTTAAGTTTTGTGTTAAGTTCTCCAGATTCTATCAGAAGTTTATCTTTCTTTTTATTCAAAGCATCTGATTCGCTTTCTTTTGATTTAATACCTGCATTAATTGATTCTATGTCCTGTGTTTCATTTGTTTCAAGCTCTTTGTTAATTGCTTCTTTACCCCTTTCGAGTTTAGATACATCATCATTTACAGATTCTATGTCTATCGGTACATAATCGCAGAATGGCATTAAGCTGCTGTGTTCAGATATAAATGCAGTACATTCTGAAAACAATTTTTTGTTTTCTTCTACCTTACTTTTAAGAGTATGGTATTCTTCGTTCATGCTTTCTGCTTTTTCAAGTAAGTCATCCAGTTCTTTTTCTTTTTCTGCTTTTAATTCACTGGTAAGTTCCTTATTCTTATTAAGAATATTTACCTGAACTTCATATTTTTTAGAAACGGTGAACAATTCCGGTTTTTCACTTTCAAGTATTATTTCTCCGCATTCAGGACACTTGTCACCATCTTTGTATATTTTATGTGACAGTTTCTCAATTTCATAAGTCCATTTCAATAATGATTCAGAATATTCACCTATACATTTGTTTAGTAATTCTTTTTTTGTTTTAAGTTCTGATGTGTCTGACAATATAGAGTTTATTTTCTCTGTATCGGACGTTATTTCCTTTGTATAAATGTCTTTATCAGATATATACTTTGAAAGTTTATCAATAACTGCTTTGTTTGAAATATACGTATTATACGTATTTATAGATGTTCTGTTTTCAATAAGTTTTTTGTCTATGTCTGACAGCCTGTTTTTAATATTTTGTATATATTCTTCTGACGACATTGCTTCTATTTCTTTCTTGGCTGATTTAAGAGATTCAAGCTCTGTACCATTCATGCTTATTTCTTTATATACAGAAGACAGATTATCCGTATTCACTGAAATGTCTTTTTCCGTTTTACTTATATCTGCCGATATTAAATCAGAATCTTTTAATGATGAAGATAATGAAGTAAGTTCTTTATCTGATTCTTTTCTTTTTTCACATGCCGTCTTATACAATATCTTTATGTAATCAGTTCCTATAAGTTTTGAAAAAAACTCTGCCAGCTCACCTTTTGACGCACGCGCAATATCGGTTATTGAGCTGTCTGAATTCACAACGAACGATGTCCTTAAAAATACATCCTTTGTCCCGAATGTACCGTTTATGTAATTCATATATGATTCAAGCGTTCCGTCACACTGCGTCAATTTTTTCCATGTTTCGCCGTCACTGCTTGTTTCTACAAAATACTTGCAGTCATTCTTTGGGTCTATATATATTTCAGGCTTGTAATAAGTGCCTTTTTCATCTACATAACATAAAATACGGTGAGAGTCTTTAAGGAAGAACTGGTCTTGAAGTTTCCCTTCCCGTGTAAACATCTGTGGATATGGATGGCAGTTTTCAATAAATGTAGTCTTTCCCTTACCTGTGTCTCCTGCTACAACTATAAGCCCACCTGTGTAGTTCCTGAAATCAACATATAATGAACCGTCTTTGAAGTTATATAATCCTTTGGCACCGCGTATATCAACCCACAACAGCCTGAATATATGTTGCGGAAGCATGTCTTTAATGAGCTTGTTTTCATCAAGAAATCTTATTTTATTTACAGCACTTTCTGAATACTTTATATTCTGTGTTTTGCACCACAGGATAAACTTTTCTTCAAGTGTGCTTGTCTTGGTTATTTCATTGGATGTTTCTTTTTTTTCTTTCACAGATTCGGTATGCACGGAAACGGAAACGGCACCGAGTGATTCAAACCTGTCTTTTATTTCTTTTCTGTTTATAAGTTTTTTATCCGTATCAGAGCATGTAACAGACAGTTTTACATTTGTGTTTTTAAGGTCTTTTGAAAATGAATCAACATCTTCATAATTAAGTTTAATAGTTCTGTTTACCGGAAATCCCATAGAAACACGCTCTACGTGAACTGTTCGGTCTTTCCGAATAGTTACTGCATTAAATCCTGAATCATGCTCTTCTCCGAAGTCTACCGGAGGAACGGAACCGGAATACCAGCAGTTATCTATGTTCTGCGGAAGATGTATATGTCCACACGCTACATAATCCGCTTCTTTTACCATACTTGTGTATAGTGCTGTTATAGAGTCAGATTTGGTACCGTTGTCCATATATGCACCGAATATTTCACCGTGATATACTACGATAAGAGGTTTGCTGTAATCTCTGCTTTTAACTATTTCTGACAATTTTTTAAGTTCGGCAAGCATGTTCTTCTGCTTATCTTTTATTGTGTCACCGTCGTAATTTGATATTCGCTGTTCCGGGAAATAAATGATGTTATAGTTTTTGTATTCTTTAGCTTCCATTCGGTAGAATACTTCTGCACCTACATTTCTGAATACGTCAAGGCTTCCGTATGCTTCATGTGTTGGAGTACCTGAAATAATTGAAACATGAGTAATAGAGCACAATTCTTTCACGGATTCAATTATTGCTGTAAATCCGCTTGCTTCGGTATTTGTAATAACTGAATTCCAAAAATCACCTGATATTATGGTAAGCGAGGTATGGTTTGTTTTTACATAACTTATTAATTTTGATATAACAGTAAGAACCTGTTCTTTTCGTGTCTTAGATGCGTGTATATCAGATATATGCACAAATTTAAGTTCTTCTGCATAATCAGCATTTTTTGTAAGATTATTAAGTTCTGTCATGTCAAACAATTCCTGTTCCATTTTCAAAGTCCTTTATTATATTTGCTATGAAAGTCACAAATATCATTTGTATTACCGTTGATTATATTTATCTGGGTTTTCTTTAATTCTTCATCAAAATTGTCATATCCAACTTTTATATCATCATACAAAAAACTAATAAATCCTTTTATAGTTGACTTTTCTTTATTTGTATAAATATACTACATTCATTCTCGCATGCCATTTCGCTCAATTCTTCGATAGTATCTAATGCTTTTTGGTAATTAAACATATTAATCTCCTTGTATATAAAGTTTGTTATTATTTAAGCCCAAATTATTTCAAGAGCTCTGGAAAGTATTTGCTTTTGTTCATCTTTTAATAAATTTCCAACTGAACAAAACTGCATTTCTCCCTGATGAATTGACGGCCATGTTTTTAATTCATCGGCAAGTCCTTTGAAAAATAATGCCTGTTCATTATCGTCCATATTGGCAAACTGCGCCCCGAATGCTTCCATATCGATTTTCACTGATTGAATCTTCATACTATGTCTCCTTGGTAATGCAATGATACTGCTAATTATTTGTTTTGTCAATACATGTGTTATTTGTTTTCATTTATCAGCTTGTCGTATGAACAATGAAGTGCCTTTGCAATCTTAAACAGAGAGTCTGTAGAAGGTGTCTTTATTCCATGTTCATACTTTGATATTTGCGGAATATAAATATCCGTAAGTTCTGAAAGTGTCTTTTGTGTCATTCCCAGTGCTTCACGAAGTTTTTTAATATTATTTCCAATTGTTTTTGCAGAATCTTTCATGTTTACTCCTGCTCCGGTAATAAATACCGGAGTTTTTGTTGTTATTTCTTTTTCTTAGTTAGAACTGCCTGAACTTCCGGTTTCTTTCCCGGTTTCTGCATCATGCGTATTTCTTTGTTCCCTTTTGTTACCGTGAAATAGCGTGCATCTTTATCAGGAGCCGCTTTTCTTTCATGAACAAACTTTCCATTTGGAGCTTCAACTTTTTCACCAATTTTTCCTTTAGCACCTTTAGTTACTTTTACTGACATTTTCGTCCTCCGTATCTTTTCTTATGAATTCAGACACTACAATTTCTATACCTTTCCCAAGACTATTGGTTTTTGTGTCCCTGTAAATTTCAACCGTTGTGTTTGGAACTTTGTTTTGTACAGTTATGTTTACTCCGTTATTATCTGGACGTCGTATTGCTTTTTTCCATTTATTCTTTTTATATTTAGGCAAAACATATCCGTGTTTTGTGTTCGTGTGCCTACCATATGGATTTTCACATCTTAATCCTTCATAAAAACCTGCAAGATAGATATCTTTTACCGTCATACCTTTATCAAAAAACCTTTTTAACCAATCATCTGCTAATTCACTTGCTGTCATTTTTGTTGTTCCTTATATCTCTCAAAATATCCATAGCATCGTCATAACCTTCCCAGTTATCGACTCCGGCTTCTTCCAACGCAGACAGTGTGTCAGAATCTTCAAGAAGATGCTTATATTCTTCTTTACTGATTTTAACCATTTTTTCATCATTTTCCATTTTATTCCTTCTCTAAAATATTTGCTTTAGTTATTGTTATAGCCTTAACAGGAACATGTCTGGCTATCGTTTCAAGAAGCATGTCAGCATTGTCTATATAAAAAGCTCTTGCATCCATAGGGAACTGTCCAAGCAAAAATTTATCAAATGTTATAGGAAATGGTATGTATCTTCCCATTATTTTTGCTTCCGCACGTATCCTATACGCTTCATCACAGGAACAGCATACTATATACCCGTTATCTGCCGATGCTAATTTAATCAAATCAGTAGTCTTACCTTTGCCTTTCGCTTTATATATAACATACATTTCTTTGTGAATCTTTTTATAAGTTTTTTTTGAAATACGGCTCATTAATAATATTAATCTATTTTTAATGTTGCTCATATTATGTTTTTCCATTTTATTTCCCCTTATATCCATTAGCATAAGCAGCACGTCCCTGTTTATCAGCCTTTTCTTTGGCTTCCCGTTTACTCTGGTTGTCTCCAGATTTGAAGTGGTATTTAGCACCACTATCACCCCACTGATAATAAGCACCTTTTGCATCATGTCCTAATTTTGTAGGCATATTTTCCTCCTGTTATTGTTCATTCTGCATTTCAGAATGCATTTTTCTATATTGTACGGTGTACTTATCCAGCATTTTAAGTGTTTCACTTACGCTCTGCCCTTCTGTTATAGTTGCAACCAGTCCAATATCCATCGTTTCATAATTGCCGAGATTGAACTTTCTGTTGAATGAAACTTCTTTTATAATAGGTTTTGTATTTTCCATATTATGACCCCTGTTCTGCCCGTCTTACCGATAGATAATCTTTAATATCTTTCATCGCATATACCCTGTCCCTTCCCCAATGGTAGTATGTCATTCCTTTAGGAATAAAGTCCATATGAACAAACTTCTTTACTTCTTCTTCATTCATGTATACCTGTCCTTCATATATAACTTGAAGAAGAAGCTCAAGGTCATGCATAGATGAAGAAATCTGTGCCTTTGTTCGTTCTATTTCCTGTTCTATATCCTCTTTTCTAGGATAATCACTTAATTCAATACTTCCTTCAAGCATATATCACTCCTTATTTATACCCTTTTCTAGAATTTCTTTAATTTCACTAATCATGTCATA
>Ga0265294_10008522_pt1 | contig 11948 bp, 9 predicted proteins | sample MunlanPumphouse3_FD_192504 | JGI IMG/M metagenome (GOLD analysis project Ga0265294, IMG submission 192504) | Groundwater microbial communities from a municipal landfill in Southern Ontario, Canada - Pumphouse #3 | ecosystem: Environmental > Aquatic > Deep subsurface > Groundwater | place... | reverse complement strand
CAATCGATCTTTAGTTTACGGACTTCACTGGAAGGCATACGTAACTGTGCAATATTTCCCTCTTTAGCCATAAGCTGGGCCCAATTTCCAGCGCTACGGGCTAATACTCCGCCTTTACCTGGTTCTAACTCAATATTATGTATTAAAGTCCCTATAGGAATATGTTTTAACCTCATGCTATTTCCGGGCTTAATATCGACCTGGGAATCAAAAACGCTAATGATCTTATCACCTACTCCCAACTTATCCGGCCAAATAACATATCGTTTATCGTTATCGGGATATTCTATAAGAGCAAGACGCGCACTTCTGTTTGGATCATACTCAATCGCGATTACGCTTCCTTCAATATCGAATTTATCCCGCTTAAAATCTATAAACCGATACTTCCGCTTATTACCGCCACCTCTTCTGCGTGAAGTTACCCGGCCCCTATTATTTCGACCGCCACTCTTTTTTAAACTTGTGGTTAAAGATTTTTCCGGTCTAGCCTTAGTAATCTCAGCAAAATCAGAGATAGCCTTAAACCTTAAAGCTGGCGTTATTGGTTTAAACTTTTTTATACCCATAATGTTTAAGTTAGTTTGATATCAAACCCTTCTCTCAAAGTTACAATTGCTTTTTTCCAAGAGGTAGTTTTACCCTCCTGGTTCCCTCGAATTCTTTTCGTCCTGCCTTTAACGACCGATGAACAAATCTTTTGAACTTTTACCTTGTATATTTTCTCGACAGCGTTTTTAATTTCGATTTTATTTGAGTATTTATCTACTCGGAAAATATATTTTCTAAAAATAGAATCACGAGTTGATTTTTCAGTTATTAAAGGTGAGCGAATGACAGAATAAATACTCTTCACTGTATACTCCTTTTAACTCTTTCTTCTATTTCTCGTAAGGCTTCTTCGGTAAAAACTAATTTCTTACAATCAATTAGCTCTATGGTATTTACATCTTTAGCTTTTGCTAATAATACATTATTCAAGTTGCGAGTAGCCAATTTAATATTATCGGTTAATTCGCACACCACTAATCTAACTTTTGTATTACCCAGGTTTAAGTTACTGACAATCGTAGCAAATTCTTTTGTTTTGTGGGAATCAAGCTTTAGATCTTTGAGTATTAAGACTTCTTGATCATTTACTTTTGCGTTTAAGGCGCTTTTTAGAGCCAAGGTCTTCATTTTTTTAGGCAAATCTTTCCGAAATGAATGGGGTTGTGGCCCAAAAGTTACTCCTCCGCCACGCCAAAGAGGAGAACGTATTGATCCGACTCTCGCCCTACCGGTTCCCTTTTGCCGCCAAGGCTTAACACCACCACCACTAACATCGCCCCTGGTTTTTGTTTTAGCTAAACCCGAACGTTTGTTCGCTAAATAAGCAACTACAGCTTGATGTATGAGAGTAACATTTACCTTGCCGTCAAAAACACTCTCATCAAGGCTGAAACTACCTAAATCTTTTCCTTTAGAATTAAGAATACGTACTTCTAAATTCTTACTGGTCTTTGACGAATCTTTTTTATTTTTCTTTACCATCCTATCACTAATGATTAACTAACTTTTTTAATTCTTACTATGCTTTTTACAGGACCGGGAACACAGCCTCTGATAAAAAGAATATTTTTCTCATTATCAATTTTCAAAACCTTAAGTTTTTTAGCTGTTTTAAAAGCATTCCCCATATGTCCCGGCATTCTTAAACCCTTTATTATTCTAGAAGGGTATGCAGAAGCACCAACAGAACCTACACGTCTATGTGTAGTCGAACCATGAGACTTCGGTTGACCACGCCAATGATGTCTTTTCATACCACCGGTAAAACCCCTACCTTTGGTCTTTGATCTTACGTCGACTATATCTCCTTCACTAAAAATACCAACTCCTATCTCTCTGGGATTACCTGATTCTTTTTTATCTTTATCAGACTCGTCGACAGGTTTTATCCCTTCGTTTTCTTGTGGTTTCGTTTCACTGTTATTTTCCAAAGCAAGCTTATCGGGTTGAGATACTTGTTCTTTAGTGCCTTGGCTGAAAGAAAGGTCAGCATCCTTTTCTACGTTAACCTCACGAATTACGGCATAATTTCCTAAACCCAGCTTATTAAAATACCCTTGCACTGCCTTACTTAATTTAGAAATTTTTTTGCCTTCGATTTTAAAACAGCCTATTTTTACTTTTCTATGCTTAGGGTAAGTGACTTCTTCCAGAATGCAAACTGGTTCGATTTCAACAAGAGTAACTGGCAAAAGATCACCGTTCTCGTCAAATAGTTGAGACATTCCTAGTTTTTTACCGTAAATCTCTTTAAGCATTTTAAAAAAAATTAACTTTGTACTTATTAAATATTATAATATAGGTATCCGTATAATAGACACCATCCAAAAATTGTGCCTACCGTATCAAACTTCCTGCTTTATTTCGACGTTAACTCCCGCAGGCAGGTTTAGCTTTCGCAAAGCGTCTATTGTCTTTGCCGTGGGATTCTCCAGATCGATTATGCGTTTATGGACTGCTAGCATAAATTGCTCACGAGACTTTTTATCGATGTTGGTGGAGCGATTAACGGTATAAATCTTTTTCTTTGTAGGTATAGGTATTGGTCCATTAACTTTAGCACCGGTTCGCAACACAACTTCAGTTATCTCCTGAGTGGATTGATCCAAAATCCTGTGATCGAAAGCTTTTAATTTTATTCTTAGTTTAAGCATATTAACATCAAGAAGCTATGGATTACTCGATTAGCAACCAATAAACCCACGGCTTTTTATATTTTACTTTTACTCTATAATATCTGTAATTACTCCTGCGCCAACTGTTCTTCCGCCTTCACGAATAGCAAATCTTAATTCTTTTTCGGCGGCTACCGGTTGAATCAATTCTACTTCCAATTCAACGTTATCACCAGGCATAACCATTTCTACACCCTGAGGTAACTTACAGGTTCCGGTAACGTCAGTAGTCCTAAAATAAAATTGTGGTCTGTATCCACCGAAAAACGGGGTATGACGTCCACCTTCTTCTTTCTTTAAAGCATAAACTTTAGTTTTGAATTTCTTGTGTGGGGTAATAGATCCGGCCTTAGCCATTACCATACCTCTTTCCACACCTTCTTTTTCAATACCACGCAAAAGCAATCCAACGTTATCGCCGGCCTGGCCTTCGTCAAGGAGCTTTCGAAACATTTCTACTCCCGTGACTACTGTTTTACTTGTTTCCGGACGAATTCCAACCATCTCGATTTCTTCGCCGACCTTGACCTTCCCTCTCTCAATTCTTCCGGTTACTACCGTGCCACGTCCTGAGATCGAAAAGACATCTTCAACGGCCATAAGAAACGGCTTGTCGATATCTCTTTTTGGTGCCGGAATATATTCGTCCACGGCCTTCATTAAATCTACGATTGGTTTACAAGCTGGGCAATCATCTTTACCGCAACCGCATTCCATTGCCTTTAAAGCCGAACCTCTGATTACCGGAATTTCCTTGCCGGGAAATTCATATTTAGTAAGAAGATCTCTAACTTCTTCTTCAACTAAATCAACCAATTCGGCGTCTTCCATCTGATCGACTTTGTTGATAAATACTACGATTGCCGGAACATTAACCTGGCGTGCTAAAAGTATATGCTCTCTAGTCTGCGGCATAGGCCCATCTGTGGCAGCAACAACCAATATTGCTCCGTCCATCTGAGCAGCACCAGTAATCATGTTCTTAATATAGTCTGCGTGGCCAGGACAATCGATATGAGCGTAATGCCTATTAGCAGTCTCATATTCTACGTGAGATATGTTAATAGTTACTCCTCGCTCTTTTTCTTCCGGCGCTTTATCGATCTCTTCAAACTTCAATACTTGCGCCTTACCACGTGTGGATAAAACCCCGGTTATGGCTGCTGTAAGAGTAGTCTTGCCATGGTCTACGTGACCAATTGTACCAATATTAAGGTGGGGCTTTGTCCTCTCAAACTTTTCTTTTCCCATACTACACCTCCTTAATTCACATTCCTAATATCTTTGTTAATAATTCTCCAGGAACTCTTTCGTAATACGAGGGCTCTATTGTATACGAGCCTCTACCTTGTGTCAAGTTTCTTAACGCATCGGCATAGTTAAAAACTTCGGCTAAAGGTACATCAGCATTAACAATCCTTAACTTTTTTCTCTCCTTAATAGCAGAAATTTTTGCGCGCCGCGAATTTAAGTCTCCAATAACTTGACTAACATACTCGTTAGGAACAACTACTTCTAAGTTCATTATCGGCTCGATAAGAACTGGATTCGCTTTTCTCAAGCCCTCCTTAACCGCCATCTCCCCGGCAATCTTAAATGCAAGCTCGGAAGAATCAACGTCGTGAAATGAACCGTCAATTAAAGTAACTTTGATATCGGCTATCGGGTACCCCCCCAAAATACCACTACCTAAGGCTGTTTTAATACCTTCATCAGCCGACGGTATATACTCCTTAGGTATTACACCGGACTTTATCTTGTTGTCTATCAAAAGACCTTTCCCTTTATCCAGTGGTTCCATAAGAATAACTACATGCCCGTATTGTCCTCTACCTCCGGTCTGTTGTATAAACTTGCCAACTGCCTCAACTTTTCGAGTAATTGTTTCCTTGTAAGCCACTTGGGGTTTTCCAACTCTAGCTTCGACATTAAACTCTTTTATTAAACGATCTACCATTATTTCTAAATGTAACTGCCCCATCCCCGAAATTATATTTTGTCCGGTTTCACGATTATAGAAAACACCAAAAGAAGGGTCTTCGTCAGATAATCGTTTTAAAGCAGCAAAAAGTTTTTCCTGATCTGACTTTGTCCTGGGTTCAATAGCCAATGATACTACTGGTTCAGGGAAACGTATCTCTTCTAAAATAACAGGATTTTTAGGGTCACAAAGAGTGTCACCTGTGCTAGTATTCTTTAACCCGACTAAACATACAATATCGCCGGCTTTAGCTTCACTGATTATTTCCTGTTTATTAGCATGCATTCTTAAAATCTTTATAATTTTTTCTTTCTCTCTTTTAGAAGCATTATAAATAGAAGTAGAGATATTGATCTTACCGGAATATATCCTGGTATAAAATAACTTGCCTACAAAAGGATCAGTATAGACCTTAAAACACAACGCACATAAAGGTGCTTTAGCCTTGATCTCGATAACTTTTTCTTTTTTATCTTCAACACCTAATCCTTTTAACTCTACTGTCTCCATAGGAGAAGGTAAGTAATCGCTTATTGCATCTAAAAGTTGCTGTATGCCTTTATTCTTTAAGGCAGACCCGCAAAGAAGAGGAACTAATTTATTAACCACTGTATATTTTCTTACAGTTGAAACGATCTCTTCATTATTTATTGGAGTGGATTCAATTACTTTGTGCATAAAATTATCATCTAGTTCGGATAATTTTTCTATTAAGTAATCTCTTTGGATTGCTGCTGCATCCTTCATGTGATCCGGGATATCTTTCTCCACGATAACTTTACCTTTTTCTCCTTCACAATATATAGCTTTATTATTGATAAGATCAACAACGCCAACGAACTCATCTCCTTCATATATAGGAATCTGGACCGGTAATATAGTAACTGGAAACTTCTCTTTCATCTCCTCAAAAACAGAAAAAAAGTCTGCTCCCTGACGATCCATCTTATTCACAAAAGCCACTCTCGGTATATGGTAATTGTCGGCTTGATGCCAAACTGTCTCTGATTGCGGTTCGACTCCGCCTACCCCGCATAAAATGACAACTACTCCATCCAAAACCTTAAGCGATCTTTCTACTTCAACGGTAAAATCTATATGTCCCGGTGTATCGATTATATTTATCTGAAAATCTTTCCACTTACAATAAGTCGCAGCGCTAGTAATTGTTATTCCTCGCTCTTTTTCCTGACTCATCCAATCTGTGATGGCCGTACCTTCGTGTACTTCCCCGATTTTATACGTCCTTCCGCTATAGAAAAGTATCCTTTCGGTAGTGGTAGTCTTACCGGCATCGATATGAGCTATAAATCCGATATTCCTTATCGTATTCAAACTACTTTCCATAACTGCTTCCTCTATGCCAATCACTTTCAGAACTATGTTTTATCAACTGTAATAATTAATATCTAAAATGAGCAAACGCTTTATTTGCTTCTGCCATCTTGTGGGTGTCTGCCTTCTTCTTAATAACAACACCCTCTTGCTTATAGGCCGAAATTATCTCTTCGGCAAGTTTCATCTTCATTGGCTTTCCTTTTTTCTTAACTGCGGTTTCTTTGATCCACCTCAAAGCCATTGAAATACCTTTATCTTTAGTCACTTCCAAAGGAACCTGGTAGGTTGCGCCACCGATTCGTCTGGGCTTAACTGCCATACGAGGACGAGCATTATCAAGCGCAGCAAAAAAAATCTTTAAAGGATCTTCTTTTAGTTTTTCGGCAACAACATCGAAAGCATCGTATATAATCTTCTGAGCAACGGTCTTTTTACCGTCACGCATAATTATATTCATAAAATTGCCAACAACAGAAGAATTGTACTTAGGATCTAGTTTCGCCTCTCTCTTTGGCGCTCTTCTTCTTCTCATTCTACTCCTCCCAAAATATCACCACTAGTTACTATTTTGCCTTAGGTCTCTTAGTTCCGTACTTCGAACGTGACCTTTTTCGATTTTGAACCCCTTGACAATCAAGAGTCCCTCTTACTATATGATAACGCACACCCGGAAGATCCTTAACCCTTCCTCCTCTAACCAATACTATCGAATGTTCTTGCAAATTATGCCCTTCCCCGGGGATATAAGCAGTAACTTCGTGACGATTGGTCAAACGCACCCTAGCTATTTTACGCAAGGCTGAATTAGGCTTCTTAGGGGTCATTGTCCTAACCTGGATACATACACCTCGTTTTTGTGGACATCTTTGAAGCGCTGGAGACTTACCTTTCTTTTGCTTATGAATGCGGGGCTTTCTTATTAATTGGACTATCGTTGGCATCTTTCCACCTCAACTTCCCTATATCTTTTTAATCCCGTACCAGCAGGTATAAGATGTCCTACTATTACGTTCTCCTTTAATCCTTGCAACCTATCGACCTTACCAGCAATCGCTGCCTCTGACAAAATTCTTGTAGTCTCCTGGAAACTTGCTGCCGATATAAAACTCTTTGTACTCAACGAAGCTTTAGTTATACCTAAAAGCAAAGGAGCGGCTGTAGCCGGTTTACCATTCTTCTTTATGATTTTTTCATTCTCTTTACGAAAATCCCATTTATCTACTCCCTCACCAGGCAAAAATTCCGTATCACCCGGATCAACAATTTTTACTTTTTTAAGCATCTCTCTAATTATTATCTCGATATGTTTATCATTAATCCTTACGCCTTGCAGACGATAAATTTCTTGAATTTCATTAACTAATTGCTCCTGCAGTACCTTATCGCCGCAAACCCTTAAAATATCCTGTAAAACTACTGGACCTTCTGTCAATTGTTGTCCAGCAATCACATGATCTCCACGATATACTATCGGATGTACACCGGGAGGAATTAAATAATCTCTTTTCATCCCCGTAGAACTTCTTATAACTATCTTCCTTTCTCCTTTTTCTTCGGTAAACTCGATAAAACCATCAATTTCGCTAATAAGTGCTGGACTTTTTGGCCTACGAGCTTCGAAAAGCTCTGCTACTCTAGGTAAACCACCAGTAATATCCCTTGTTTTTACTACCAAACGCGGTGTCTTAGCTATTATATCCCCGGCCTCTACAGAACTGCCATCCTCAATCATTATATGAGCACCTGTAGGCAAAGGATATATACCTGAAACCTCCTCTTTTTCCGAAAGAATAAGAATCTGAGGGTGGTAATCACCCTTAAATTCAATAACAACCCTCTCTTTTCTGCCGGTAGTAATATTCATTTCTTCCTGGATAGTTATTTTATTAACAATATCTTCATACTTAACCTTACCGCTTACCTCAGCTAAGATAGGAGATGAATAAGGATCCCAGCGTATGAATATTTTATTTTTATCCACCACTTCGTTCTCAGGAATAAGAATAGTCGAGCCTTGAGGAACCGGATTCCTTTGAAGTTCAATACCCTTATCGTCACAAACACTAATCATACCGTTGCGATTAAGGACTACAAAGTATTTACCTTTTGGCACAACCTTAATATTATGATATTTCACAATACCTTTCGCTCTCGCTTTCATGAAAGCTCTTTCCGCTACTCGTGAAGCAGTACCACCGATATGGAAGGTACGCATAGTCAACTGAGTTCCAGGCTCACCTATCGATTGAGCTGCGATGACACCTACGGCTTCTCCGATCTCAACTAGTTTTCTTGCTGCTAGATTTTTACCGTAACATTTAACACAAACTCCTCTTGCCGACTCACAAGTTAAAACACTTCTTATTCGTATTTTTTCTAACCCTAAGCTCTCTATCTTATCGGCCTTCTCTTCGGTGATCTCTTCGCCACTTTTTACAATCAGTTCATCACTGACCACATCCGCTATATTATCTAACGCTATTCTTCCTATTATTCTTTCTGACAAAGAAACAACCACTTCTTCTCCTTCTACAATCTCAGAAACGGTTATTCCGTTGACAGTACCGCAATCTTCTTCAATAATAATAACTTCTTGGGCAACGTCAACTAAACGACGGGTAAGATAACCAGCATCAGCGGTCTTTAAAGCTGTATCAGCCAAACCCTTTCTTGCTCCGTGTGTAGAGATAAAATACTCTAACACACTTAAACCCTCCTTAAAGTTAGAAGTAATAGGGATTTCGATTATTTCACCAGAAGGTTTTGCCATTAACCCTCGCATACCTGCTAACTGTCTAACCTGAAGCTTGGAACCTCTAGCGCCAGAATCAGCCATCATGAATACCGGGTTACTATGATCCATATTCTTAAAAACTAAGTCCGACACTCTGTCTGTAGTCCTGGTCCAAACGTCGATAATCTTATTATGCCTTTCACGTTCGGTAATAATTCCTCTTTTATACTGATCGTCGACTTTATTTAATTCCAAACTTGCTTCTTGAATACAATCTTCTTTTTCCTTAGGTATATCTAAATCATTTATCGATATACTAATACCGCCTAGCGTTGCATACTCGAAACCTAAGTCCTTAATCTTATCCAAAAGATCTACAACCGCAGAATGCCCAAACTTTTCATAACACTCATTAATTATCTTAGACACACTTTTTTTACCTAAAAGCTCACTTACGAATCTAAACCCCTTTGGTAAAATCTGGTTAAATATTACTCTTCCGGTAGTAGTATCTACTATTTTCTTTTCTCCGTTCTCGTTCATTCTTAGCTTAATCTTTGCGTGAAGATCTAACTCCTCATCTTGATAAGCCGTGATTACTTCATCGGTACTCGAAAAGATGATGCCTTCACCTTTTGCGTTTTCTTTAGCTAAAGTAAGGTAACGGCACCCGATAATAATATCTTGGCTAGGTACTATAACCGGCCTGCCATCTGATGGTGAAAATATATTATTGACTGAAAGCATAATAAGCTTCGCTTCGGCCTGAGCTTCTAAAGATAAAGGTAAATGAACTGCCATTTGGTCACCATCAAAATCAGCGTTAAAAGCTGCACAGACAAGAGGATGCAATTTTATGGCTTTACCTTCAACCAAAGTTGGATAAAAAGCCTGTATACTTAAACGGTGTAAAGTCGGTGCACGATTAAGCAAAACCGGATGGCCTTTTATAACATCTTCTAAGATATCCCAGACTTCTACACGAGCTCTTTCTACCATCCGCCGAGCTCCTTTTATCGTATGGACAAAACCTTTTTCACGTAATTTCTTTATAATAAACGGTTCTACCAATTCCAAGGCCATCTGTTTAGGTATACCGCACTGATGAAGTTTTAATTCCGGCCCGACAACGATAACGCTACGTCCGGAGTAATCGACACGTTTACCTAAAAGATTTTGACGAAAACGGCCTTGTTTTCCTTTAAGCATATCGGAAAGACTCTTTAAAGGACGATTTTGTGGACCAACCACTGCCCTTCCATGCCGACCATTTTCTATAACTGCATCTACAGCTTCCTGAAGCATTCTCTTCTCATTTTTTATAATTATATCCGGTGCTCCCAAAGCAATTAATTTCTTAAGACGATTATTTCTATTTATAACTCTCCGGTAAAGGTCATTAAGATCAGAAGAAGCAAACCTTCCACCCTCTAAAGGAACTAATGGCCGTAAATCCGGAGGGATAACCGGTAGTTGTTCAAAAATCATCCATTCCGGTTCATTGCCAGACCTACGTATATCTTCTATTATCTTAAGCCGTTTTAAAAGTCGCTTATTAATTCCAATTTTTCCCTTGCCCATACTTTTTCGTATAGACTTACTCAATTTATCCAAATCGCACTCTTCCAAGAGTATTTTTACAGCTTCAGCTCCTATACTTACGGTAAATTCTCCTTTATATTCATCCTTTGCTTTACGATACTCCTCCTCATTAAGAAGTTGTAATTTTTTAAGCTTACTAGCCCCAGGATCGATAACTATATATTCTTCGTAATAAATTACTTTTTCCAATTGTTTGATACTTAAGTCTAAAACTGCACCAATTCTTGAAGGAAGAACTTTAAAAAACCAAATATGAGTTACAGGTGCTGCTAAATCAATATGTCCCATGCGTTGCCTACGGACTGAAGAATGTAGTATCTCTACACCGCAGCGGTCACACTTTGCGCCTTTGAATTTTATACCTTTTAGCTTACCGCAGTGACATTCCCAATCTTTTGCCGGGCCAAAAATCCTTTCGCAAAAAAGGCCGTCTTTCTCTGGTTTTAAAGTACGGTAGTTTAAGGTTTCCGCTTTTTTAACCTCTCCCGAAGACCAGCTCTTAACTACTTGAGATGACGCTAACTTTATACTTATCCAATCAAAAAAAGCACCTTCTTCTATCATTTACTCTCCTTTTCCGCTCTTACATCCAGACATAAACCTTGTAGCTCTTTTACTAAAACATTAAACGATTCTGGTACTGAAGGCCGAAACTTCTGTTCTCCTCTAACAATTGCTTCATATATCCGGGTTCGTCCTTCGACATCATCACTCTTAACTGTCAACATTTCTTGTAATGTAAAAGCCGCTCCATAAGCTTCAAGAGCCCAAACTTCCATCTCTCCAAAACGCTGTCCGCCAAATTGGACCTTTCCTCCTAATGGCTGTTGAGTAATAAGCGAATATGGCCCTATAGCGCGGGCATGGATCTTGTCATCGACCATGTGTACTAATTTCATTATATACATATATCCAACACCGACCTTTTGAGTAAAAGGTCTTCCGGTATAACCATCATAAAGTACAACTTTTCCGTCTTCAGATAGATTAGCTTGTTTAAATAATTCTTTTAAATCCTCACCGGTGGCACCATCAAAAACTGGAGACGTAACTCTTAAACCTAGTTTTTTAGCAGCCCAGCCTACGTGCATCTCTAAAAGCTGTCCGACATTCATACGCGATGGAACTCCTAAAGGATTCAAAATTATATCGACTGGGGTACCATCTTCAAGAAAAGGCATATCTTCCTCCGGCAAAATTTTAGAAATAACACCTTTATTACCGTGACGCCCGGACAACTTATCGCCAGCAGAAATCTTTCGCTTCATTGCTACGAACGCTACAACTCGCTTTAATACACCCGTAGGAAGTTCATCGCCTTTTTTAATCTTTGCTATCTCTAAATCCTTTTCAGAAGCTAATTCGTTTAAACGGTCATCGTAAATAGCCAAAGTAGCTCTTGCTTCTTCATTGTCCTCACAATCAGAGGCAGTAACTCTATTTTCGCTTTTTCCCAAAATAGAACTCAAGCGTTTATTCTTTTCTTTTTCTAAAATCTCTCTTTCTTCTTCATAATACTTTTCAATTTCCTTTATTCTTCTCAATTCTTCGGTCTTTTCTTTCTTGG
>Ga0265294_10008520_pt1 | contig 11951 bp, 22 predicted proteins | sample MunlanPumphouse3_FD_192504 | JGI IMG/M metagenome (GOLD analysis project Ga0265294, IMG submission 192504) | Groundwater microbial communities from a municipal landfill in Southern Ontario, Canada - Pumphouse #3 | ecosystem: Environmental > Aquatic > Deep subsurface > Groundwater | place... | reverse complement strand
TGCCCAGCCCGATCCGCAGGACGCTCTTTCGAATATGATCAAGAATCTTCATAACGGTATCGTGTTTCTGCTTCATCCTGTATCCAATACGAATACTCAGATCCTGCCGGAGCTTATTGACGCAATTCGTGAAAGAGGCTATGAGATAGCTTCTCTGGACGATTTCGAGTAAGTAAAAATTAAGTATAAATAAACTTTGTTCGATATGAAAATAATGCTTGCATTTCATGTATTTATGAAATATAATACTACCTGCGCGACTTTTGCCGCGTATGAATTTTGAGCGAAGAAGCCGGAGATTGCCGCATTCAGCCGCTGCTGCTGACAAGCGGGTAACTTTGGCAGAGTAGCCCGGTCCCGGAGACCGGACGGCATTTACAGATACGCAGCGTGTGCTTGTTCGCTAAGTATGTGCCCAGAAACATAGATCTCTAAGGAGTGTTCTGGGTTTTATAATGGGGGAACATGATACACCCGGCACAGTTGTAAACGCATCGCAGCATTAATAGGAGGTTTTATAATGGCAGGTAATCAGAAAATCAGGATCAGACTTAAAGCTTATGACCATGAGATACTTGACTCCAGTGCTCAGAGGATCGTGGACACGGCCAAGAGAACAGGAGCAAATGTTTCGGGACCGATACCTCTTCCTACGGATAAGGAAATAGTAACGATACTCAGAGCTCCTCATAAGTATAAAGATGCAAGAGAGCAGTTTGAGATCCGTACCCATAAAAGACTTATAGATATATTGGCTCCGAATACTAAAACAGTTGAAGAACTTATGAAACTGGATATGCCTGCAGGAGTAAATATAGAGATCAAACTCTGATCGAACGATTCGCTCCGCAGTGAGCGAGGTCATGTTCATCCCGGATAGGATGAACCAATAACCTTAGGAGGTAGAAGAAAAAATGGAAAAATTCATGCTTGGCAGAAAAGCCGGGATGACACAACTTTTTACCGAAGACGGAACAGCAGTCCCGGTTACAGTTCTCGAATGCGGACCTGTATCAGTTGTTCAGGTGAAAACGGTTGAAAATGACGGATATACTTCTGTCAAAGTAGGCTATGGAGAAGCTAAAGAGAAGAAGCTGAACAAGCCTGCTAAAGGTCAGTTCACAAAGGCCGGCATATCTGCAAAGAAATTCCTCAGGGAGTTCAGGACTGCAGAGAGTTTTGATGTGGGTCAGGAAATAAAAGTTTCTGATATGTTCGCTGTCGGAGATAAGGTAGATATCAGCGGAGTTTCTAAAGGTAAAGGCTACGCCGGTGTTATCAAGAGATACAACCAGAGGACCGGACCTAAGACACACGGCTCTATGTATCACAGAAGAGTCGGCTCGATGGGAGCCAATACTGATCCCGCCCGCGTTTTTAAAGGAAAGAAACTTCCGGGGCACATGGGAGCTGTGAACGTAACAGTTCAGAATCTTGAAGTGGTACTGGTTGACGGTGAGAGGAACATAATAGCTCTTAAGGGAGCAGTTCCGGGGCCGAAGGGTGGCGGAATACTTGAGATCAGGAATACCGTCAAATCCGGAAGATGAGCCGTATTAAAGGAGGAGCTTAACAATGGCAAAGGTTGATGTATACAACATGGAAGGAGCTGTCACGGGCAGCATGGAGCTTTCCGACGCCATCTTTGGAATAGAGCCCAATCTTGATGTTCTGCATATCGCTGTCAGGAATCAGCTTGCTAACAAGAGACAGGGAACGCATTCCACTAAGACCAGAAGCGAGGTCAGAGGCGGAGGAAGGAAACCGTACAGACAGAAAGGCACCGGACGTGCAAGACATGGGTCGGACAGATCGGCGCAGTATGTGGGCGGTGGGATAATTTTCGGGCCGAAACCGCGTAGTTATAATTATACTATTCCTAAGAAAGTCAGAAGGCTTGCGATGAAGTCTGCATTGTCTTCTAAGCTTATAGGAAATAATCTGGTAGTTGTTGATTCAATAACATTAGAAGAAATCAAGACAAAGAAGATAATAGGAATGCTGAAAGCATTGAATGTGATGAATTCAGCTATTATGGTTCTCGATGATAAGAATCTCAACGTAGAGAAATCTTCAAGAAATATACCCGGACTTAAGACAGCCAGAGTAAATACGATCAATGTTCTTGATTTGCTCAAGTTTGAGAAAATGATAGTTACAAAGGCTGCAGCAGAGAAAATTCAGGAGGTGTATGTCTAATGAATAACGCACACGACATCATCATCAGACCGGTGATAACTGAGCGCAGCAATCTTGAGTCTTCGCTAGGTAAGTATACCTTTCAGGTAGCTTCCGGGGCTAATAAGGTTCAGATCCGCAGAGCGGTCGAAGAACTTTTCGGTGTTAAGGTCCGTAAAGTTAATACTACAAACTACGAAGGGAAGATGAAGCGTCAGGGTGTTCATTCAGGCAAGACGCCTTCCTGGAAGAAAGCGGTCGTTACGATCGATCTTGACCCCAAATCCGCTGAATATATCGGTAAAGGCGGTAAGACGATGACTGCTGCTAAGAAGTATAAGAACACCATCGAAGAATTCGGATTCGGCGGCTGATTCTCGCCGACCCAGATAAGGAGTGAAAACTAAGATGCCTGTAAAGAATTATAAACCAACATCCCCGGCAAGAAGAGAAATGACTGTTTCCGATTTCTCTGTTCTGACCGATAAGAAGCCCGAAAAGTCGCTTCTCGCCAAGAGGTCCAATACCGGCGGAAGAAACAGTTACGGCCGGATAACAGTAAGACACATCGGCGGTGGGAACAAGCGTAAAATAAGGATCATTGATTGGAAAAGAGATAACGACGGAGTTAAGGGAAAAGTAGCTGCGATCGAGTATGATCCTAACAGAACAGCACATTTAGCGCTTATCAATTATGTAGACGGAGCTAAGAAATATATTCTGGCACCTGATGGTCTAAAAGTCGGCGACTTTATTATAAGCGGACCTGATGCGGATATAGTAACAGGGAATTCTCTTCCTTTGGAGAATATACCTCTTGGTACTGTGATCCACAATATCGAGCTGAAGCCCGGAAAGGGTTCTCAGATGGTAAGAACTGCAGGTGCCGGAGCGCAGTTGATGGCTAAAGAAAATGGTTTCGCACAGATACGTCTTCCTTCCGGTGAAGTGAGGATGGTGCCCCTGATTTGTAAAGCTACAATAGGTTCGGTAGGAAATAATGAGCATGAGAATATAACTATTGGTAAAGCCGGACGCAAGCGACATATGGGTGTCAGACCCACCGTAAGAGGTGTTGTTATGAACCCGAACGATCACCCGCATGGTGGTGGTGAAGGTAAGTCACCTATAGGTCTTCCCGGACCGGTCACTCCTTGGGGAGTTCCGACACTCGGAAAGAAGACAAGGAACAAGAAGAAAGCTTCAAATAAATATATCGTGAAGAGAAGAAAGTAAGGGGGAAGCCGGTCAATGAGCAGATCAACGAAAAAAGGATATTTCGTAGCAGATCATCTGATGAAGAAGATCGAAGCGATGAACGCCAAGAACGAAAAGAGAGTTGTTAAAACCTGGTCCCGGGCTTCAACTATCTTCCCTGAAATGGTAGGACACACAATAGCTGTATACGATGGACGCAAGCATGTTCCGATTTTTATTACAGAAGAGATGGTCGGGCACAAGCTTGGTGAGTTCGCTCCCACAAGAACCTACAGGGGTCACAGCGGAAGCGAAAAGAGTACATCCGTTAAATAATTTGCGCCCCAATATCGAAGGGAGGAACATAAAGTGGAAAAAAAGGTAATGAGCAAGGGATACATGCTTGAAAACCGTGAGGATATTCTTGCTAAGTATTCTAAGCCGGCGAAGAAATTTCAGAAACCTGTGCTTCTGACCAAGAAGGAGCGTAAGGTGCTTGGTATAGGAAAAGACGAAGGGCGTGCGATCGCAAAGTTTGTACGTATATCTCAGAGAAAGGTGAACATAGTTGTTGATATGATCAAAGGCAAGTCACTTGCTGAGGCATATGCGATACTTATGTACACACCTAAAGCTGCTTCTTCTGTACTGACAAAGCTTCTAAAATCTGCAGAAGCAAATGCTGTGAACAATAATGAGATGTCCAAGGACGCTCTTTATGTAGCTGACTGCTATGCGAATCAAGGTCCGACGCTTAAGAGGATCATGCCCAGAGCACGTGGCAGCGCAAGCAGGATCCTTAAGAGAACAAGTCATGTTACCGTTGTTCTCAAGGAAAGAAAGTAAGGAGGCAAAACAGATGGGCCAAAAGGTTAATCCCCACGGATTCAGAGTGGGCGTAATCAAAGACTGGGATACGAAATGGTATGCTGAGAAGAAAAACTACGGTAATTACCTTGTTCAGGATAAGCAGATAAGAAACTTCATCAAAAAGGAGTGTTTTGCTGCAGGTGTCTCACGTATAACTATTGAACGCAAAGGTGACGAGAAGCTTCAGGTTGCTATTTATGCCGGTAAGCCAGGAATAATCATTGGCAGGCAGGGTTCCGGAATGGAAGACCTTAAGAAGAAACTGACAGCGAAATTCAAAACAGCATTCTTTATTGATGTTCATGAAATTAAGAATGTTGATACTGACGCTCAGCTTGTTTCTGAAAATATTGCAGCTCAGTTGGAGAAGCGTATATCTTTCAGGCGCGCAATGAAGCAGTCGATGACACGTAGTATGAAAGCCGGAGCCAAGGGAATCAAGACACAAGTCAGCGGAAGACTTGGCGGAGCAGAAATAGCAAGAAGAGAACATTATCATGAAGGAACTATTCCTTTGCAGACGCTCAGAGCTGATATTGAGTATGGTTTTGCAGAAGCCAATACGACTTATGGCAGGATCGGTGTAAAGGTTTGGATATATAAAGGTGAGATTTTGCCCGCTCCTAAGAAGGCGGTTGAGGCGGAAGGAGGAGAGGCCTGATGTTGATACCTAAGAGAACCAAACGCAGGAAACAACACCGTGGAAGAATGACCGGAAAAGCAACCAGAGGGAACTTTGTTGCTTACGGTGATTTCGGACTTCAGGCAGTTGAGTGCTGTTGGATAACCAGCAACCAGATTGAAGCCGCTCGTATCGCGATCAACAGATTCGTTAAGAGGGGTGGTAAGGTATGGATAAAGATCTTCCCGGATAAGCCGGTAACATCAAAGCCGGCCGAGACCAGGATGGGTTCCGGTAAGGGATCTCCTGATCACTGGGTAGCAGTAGTAAAACCCGGAAGAGTTCTTTTCGAAATCGCCGGAGTTACGGAAGAGGAAGCCAGGGAGGCTTTCAGACTTGCAGGACATAAGCTTCCATGCAAGACAAAGTTTATCGTTCGTGAAAAGGCAGGTGACATAAATGAAGCCGAGTGATGTAAGAGAAAAATCCACAGTTGAACTCAACAGCGAACTTGCTGAGCTCAAAGAGGAACTTTTCAAGCTCAGGTTTGCGCATGCCACCAATCAGCTCGACAATCCCATGAAGCTCAAAGGCGTCAGGCGGGATATAGCAAGAGTCAAGACGGTTCTTCGCGAGCGTGAGCTCAAAGGGATCAAAGAGTGATGGAGGAAAACGCAATGACTGACAGAAATCTAAGAAAAACCAGAGTCGGTCTGGTTAAAAGCGACAAAATGGATAAAACGATCGTTGTGACGATAGTTGAGCATGTTAAAGATCCTCTGTATAAGAAAACCGTTAAGAGAACAAATACACTCAAGGCTCATGACGAAAATAATGAATGCAGACCCGGTGATAAGGTTAAGGTTATGGAAACAAGACCTCTTAGTAAGGACAAGCGCTGGAGACTCGTAGAAATAATTGAGAAAGCGAAATAACTTTAACGTTTATTCGGGAAGGAGGAAATACATATGATCCAGGTTCAGACCCGCCTGAAATCAGCTGATAATACCGGTGCTAAAGAATTGTTTTGCATCAAAGTACTTGGCGGTTCATGGCGTAAATATGCAAATATCGGAGATGTGATCGTCTGCTCTGTTAAAGAGGCTTCACCGGGTGGTGTTGTTAAGAAAGGTGAAGTCGTTAAAGCTGTAATAGTGAGATCGAAAAAAGGATTACGGCGCAGTGATGGTTCTTACATCAAGTTTGATGAGAACGCGGCAGTTATAATTAAGGATGATAAGAATCCGCGTGGTACGCGTATCTTCGGACCTATCGCACGTGAATTGAGAGACAAGGACTATATGAAAATACTGTCACTTGCTCCTGAAGTTCTATAGGAGGAGAGTTGAATATAATGGCTAAAGTACATGTAAAGAAAAATGACAATGTATTCGTACTGACAGGTAAAGATGCCGGTAAGACCGGGAAGGTTCTTGAAGTAGATCCGGCCGCCAACAGAGTTATTGTTGAAGGCGTAAGCATGAGTGTAAAACATAAGAAGCCAAGAGGCAGGAACCAGCAGGGCGGTATTATACATCAGGAGTCTTCGGTCCATGCTTCAAATGTTATGGTTGTATGTGATAAATGTAAACGCCCGGCCAAGATCGGAAAGAAAATTCTCCCCAACGGCGAGAAAGTACGCGTATGTAAGTCATGCGGAGAAATAGTCGGCACGATCAAGAGCCCCAAGCAGCGTTAGGAGGTAGGACCAGATGTCAAGGTTAAGAGAAAAGTTCGATAAAGAGATCGCTCCTGCGATGCAGAAGACTTTCGGATATCAATCAGTAATGGAGATCCCGAAACTCGAGAAAATCGTCCTTAATATGGGCGTAGGCGATGTCAAGGAAAACCAGAAGGCTATAGATAGCGCAGCCAACGATATGTCAGTTATCGCCGGACAGCATGCTGTCATAACCAAGGCCAAGAAATCCGTTTCTGCTTTTAAGTTGAGAGAGGGTATGAACATTGGCTGCAAAGTAACACTTCGCGGTGAACGTATGTATGAATTCCTTGATAAACTTATCAGCATAGCAATACCGCGAATAAGAGACTTCAGAGGCCTAAGTGCCAACTCTTTTGACGGACGCGGTAATTATGCTATGGGTGTCAAGGAGCAGCTGATTTTCCCTGAAATCGATTACGATAAGATCGATAAGATCAGGGGAATGGACATAATCATTGTTACAACGGCTAAAACCGACGAGGAAGCAAGAGAGCTTCTCACACAGTTCGGCATGCCGTTCAACAAATAATCGGGAGGAGCGTTAAATGGCTAAGACTTCAATGAAACTCAAGCAGCAGAGGACCCCGAAATATTCAACCAGGGGATACAATCGCTGTAAAATATGCGGCAGACCTCATGCATATATCCGTAAGTACGGGGTGTGCAGGATATGCTTCAGAGAACTGGCATATAAAGGTCAGATACCCGGTGTCCGCAAGGCCAGCTGGTAAGAGATACCAGGAAGGAGAGAAATATGCAAATAACAGATGCCATAGCAGATATGCTTACCAGGATCCGCAACGCTGCTTCGACAAAACACTCAACGGTCGATGTACCCGCATCGAATGTCAAGAAAGCGATAGCACAAATTCTTTTAGAAGAAGGTTATATTTCAAAGTTTGAAATAATTGAAGATGACCTTCAGGGTGTGATAAAGATCACACTTAAGTACGCGAATAAGAAATCAGTTATTTCGGGTATTAAGAGGATCTCTAAACCAGGTCTCAGAGTATACACTAACGTAGAGGATCTTCCTAAAGTCCTTGGCGGTATTGGAATAGCTGTCGTGTCTACATCCAAGGGGATAATGACAGATAAGAAAGCGCGTCAGAACGGAGTCGGCGGTGAAGTGCTGGCTTATGTCTGGTAATAAACTCTGAAAAGAACACGGTCATTGGCAGTGTTCATAATCTCAAGAGCAGGAGGAAAGAATGTCCAGAATAGGTAATAAGAAAATAGTTATACCCGCAGGGGTAGAGGTCAGGCTTAATGGTTCGGAGATAACGGTCAAAGGCCCCAAAGCCTCTCTAAAGCAGATCATCCATTCGGATATAAGCGTTAAAATCGACGGTAATGTTATTACAGTTACCAGACCAACAGATGAAAAGAATCATAAAGCACTGCACGGTCTGACAAGGTCGCTTATAAACAACATGGTAATAGGTGTGTCTGAAGGTTATAAGAAAACACTTGAAATCCAGGGAATTGGTTTCAAGGCAGTGAAGCAAGGGAATAAGGTAGTTCTGAACCTTGGTTATTCACATCAGATCGAAATGGAAGAACCCGAAGGAATAACACTGGATGTTCCTGCTCCCAACAGAATATTAGTTAGCGGTTCTGACAAACAGGTAGTTGGAGAGACAGCAGCTAAGCTCAGATCGTTCAGAGTTCCTGATGCATATCACGGCAAGGGCATTAAATATGATTACGAGGTCTTGAAACTTAAAGAAGGCAAGACCGGTTCGAAATAATCGGGAAAGGATAAAGAAACATGATAAGCAAAACACCTAAAAATGAAATCCGCTTAAGGAAACATAAGCGTGTCCGCTCCAAAGTCAGCGGAACAACAGCCAGACCGAGATTGTGTGTTTTCAGAAGCCTTTCTAATATCTATGCCCAGATCATAGACGATGATTCAGGCAATACGCTGGTAAGTGCTTCAACTCTTGATAAAGCCCTCAAAGGTGAGCTGAAGGGAACCGGAAATGTCGAAGCTGCCAAAGCTGTTGGTAAACTTGTAGCTGAGAGAGCTTCAGATAAAGGTATCGGCGAAGTTGTGTTCGACAGAGGAGGATACATCTACCACGGCAGAGTCAAAGCTCTGGCCGAAGCGGCAAGAGAAGCCGGTCTTAAGTTTTGACGGAGGAGATAGATAATGCGTACAGATCTAAATACACTCGATCTTAAAGAGAAGGTCATCCACATAGGCCGTGTATCTAAAACTGTTAAAGGCGGACGTAATTTCAGATTTGCCGCTATTGTAATAGTCGGAGATGAAAACGGACGGGTAGGAAAAGGCCAGGGAAAGGCAGCTGAAATACCTGATGCTATAAGAAAGGGTATCGAGGATGCTAAGAAGAACATGATCGAGATACCCTTGAACGGAACAACTATTCCGCATGAGATCATTGGTAATTACGGAGGAGGGCAGGTTTTGCTCAAACCCGCTAAAGAAGGTACCGGTGTTATTGCAGGAGGTCCGGTACGTGCTGTTCTGGAGCTTGCCGGGATTAAAGATATAAGAACCAAATCCCTTGGTTCGAATAATCCTAACAATATGGTCAACGCCACGATCGAAGGGTTGAAAGAACTCCGTTCACCAGAACAGGTCGCGAGGCTTCGCGGCAAAACAGTCGAAGAGATACTGTAAGGAGGTCCGGCTTAATGTCAAATATCAATATAACACTTGTCAAGAGCACCAGCGGCTCGATCAAGAAGCATAAGGCAACCATTGCTGCACTTGGGCTCAAGAAGGTGGGACAGACTGTAACACAGCCCGATAATGAGGCTATACGAGGCATGATCAGCATTGTGAACCATCTGGTCAGAACAAGCAAGGGTTAAGGGGGATACCAGGTATGAAACTAAATGAATTACCCGCTTCTGCCGGAGCGAACAAGACGGCTTTCAGAAAAGGTCGTGGTGTCGGGACCGGAAACGGGAAAACAGCAGGGCGCGGTCATAAGGGGCAGAATTCACGTTCAGGCGGAGGCGTAAGGCTTGGTTTTGAAGGTGGTCAGATGCCATTATTCAGACGTATACCTAAGAGAGGGTTTAACAACAAGAACTTCGCGTTGAAATATGTTGAAGTCAATGTTGGAGATTTGGAACGTTTTGATGAAGGATCAATTGTTGATGCTTCTGTTTTGAAGGAATCACGTGTGCTGTCATTTTCTAAAGCTATTGACGGGATCAGAGTCCTTGGCAATGGGGAACTGACCAAGAAACTAACAGTTAAAGCTTCAGGATTTACAGCTAAAGCTAAGGAGAAAATCGAGAAAGCCGGCGGTACAGCCGAGGAGGTTTGATTATGGGCGGCATGATGGAAACCATCAGGAATGCCTTCAAGATCGAAGATCTTCGTAAAAAGATACTTTTTACAATTGGCATACTTGCGGTTTACAGAGTTGGATGCGCGATACCTGTGCCCGGCGTAGACATAGCCCGGTTCAACGAATTATTTGTTGACAGACTTGGTGATGTAGGAGCTCTGTTTGATGCTATTTCGGGTGGAGCCCTTTCAACTGTTTCAATTTTCGCAATGGGTATCACACCGTACATCAACGCATCTATCATAATGCAGCTGATGACTGTGGTAATACCTTCTCTGGAGAGAATGCAGAAAGAAGGCGAAGAAGGCAGAAAGAAGATAATGCAGATAGTTCGTTTCGTTACTATCGGACTCGGACTTCTGCAGGCAACAGCATTATGGTTTGGAACACGTGCTGCTATGGCCCCTGTTTTCAACGGATTTGAATGGCTATACGCTGTTTTAGTCATAGCAAGCTTTACAGCAGGAACAGCTGTTATAATGTGGATCGGTGAGCAGATCAACGAATATGGTATCGGCAACGGTATATCGATGATCATATTCATAGGAATAATTTCCAGGGCTCCAAGAGCAGCGACAACGATATATGAGTATTCTGAATATCTTGCAAAGGATGCACTCTTACTGAGGATCCTTTTTATTGTGGCAGTTTTGGCTGCATTCCTTGCTGTTCTGGTAGGTGTTATCTGGGTACAACAAGCTGAAAGGCGTATTCCTGTCCAGTATGCGAAGAAGGTCATCGGAAGAAAACTTTATGGGGGACAAAGCACATATCTTCCAATCAAGGTAAATCAGGCCGGTGTTATTCCTATAATCTTTGCTATGTCATTACTTGCGCTGCCTTCGACACTGATATCTTTCTTCTGGGCTAACAGCGATAGTAAAATTGTTTTATTCTTTAAAGATTTTGCAAATAACCCTGTTTATTATGTTGTTTACGGACTATTGATATTTGGATTTACATTCTTCTATTCGTCTATACAGTTCAATCCCGTTGAAGTATCCAACAACTTACAGAAGCAAGGTGGATTTGTTCCGGGTATCAGACCCGGAAGACCCACAGCTGAATATATTGCCAGGGTATCCAACAGGATCTCATGGTTCGATGGTTTGTTCCTTGTTATGATAACTTTGATGCCAATAATTCTTGGTGCCATAACAAAGATGCCCGGGTTATGGTTCGGAGGAACAGCCGTTCTTATCATGGTAGGTGTTGCTATAGATTTGGTCGATCAGCTTGAATCTCAGATGCTTATGCGGCACTATAAAGGATTTTTGGATTGATAATATATGTGATATTTCGGGTAAGGGTATCCTGCAAAGGATGCCCTTCTTCGAATTTTCATCTGAAAGGAGGTACTGAAAATGAGAATTATATTGCTGGGAGCTCCGGGTGCGGGTAAAGGTTCTGTGGGAAGGCCTCTTTCATCTCAGTTGGAGATACCTGTTATTTCAACAGGAGATATATTCAGAAGCAACATCAGCGGTCGTACCAAACTTGGACTTACGGCTAAAGGCTATATGGACAGAGGTGAACTGGTTCCTGATGGGCTGACAGTATCGATCGTTGAGGACCGTATAGCTCAGAGTGATTGTGCCAAAGGGTTTATACTTGATGGATTTCCAAGGAATACATTTCAAGCCTCAGAACTTGACAGGATACTTGAGAAAGCCAACTTGAAAATCGATCTTGTTCTCAACGTCCATCTTTCTGATGAGAGGATAATTCAGCGATTATCTTCAAGAATGGTATGCTCCTCATGTGGTGAATCATATAACCGAATGTCTAAAGATACATCAATGCCCGGGATTTGTGATCTTTGCGGAGGGAGAGTCAGTGTGCGGGAAGATGACGCACCGGAGACAGTAAGAAAGCGACTTGAAACATACTATTTGCAGACTATGCCACTCATTGATTTTTACCGTGAAAGAGGTATACTCAGCACGATAGATAATGATTGTACGATAGAAGAAGGATCGAAGAGAGCTTTGGAAGCTGTCCGGAATGCTTTACCAGATCATATGTCAGG
>Ga0265294_10008519_pt1 | contig 11952 bp, 11 predicted proteins | sample MunlanPumphouse3_FD_192504 | JGI IMG/M metagenome (GOLD analysis project Ga0265294, IMG submission 192504) | Groundwater microbial communities from a municipal landfill in Southern Ontario, Canada - Pumphouse #3 | ecosystem: Environmental > Aquatic > Deep subsurface > Groundwater | place... | reverse complement strand
TTTTTTCTTGTTCAGTATCTCTTTTAGTCATCATATCTCTTAGATAGTTTTGATTACGATCTAAGAAATCTTTTATATACCTTTTTGACACCAAAAAGTTAGTAGTTACTAAAATGGTCTTATCTTCTTTTACGCGAATATAAGAATTTTTATTACTTTTTTTTACTACATTAACATCATAGTAAACACCATCCAACTTATATCTCATATCACTCAGTTACTTTACGACCACGATGATAAGCTTTCTTAACACAACTTACTATACCATCGTTTAACATCCCATAACAGTAATCAGTATTCAATAACTTTTCAATATTTTTTACTTTTAGTAAAAATCCATAATATAAAAGTTCATTTTGATTAACTTCAGGAGCATCTTCTAATTTAGGTAAATACTTTTTAAAAGATAACCACTTATAGTATTCATCATTAGCTAATTTTGTCCTTTTAAATATCTTCATAAAATAAAACTCTAAGAAAAGTGACGGAAGGATCATCCCATATCCAATAATAGAATGATAACCAAAAACGATATTAGCTAAAAAAAGTATTAAACCGATATATTTATAGAAAATTACTTTAGCGTAACAAGTCTTTGGTTCATAATAATCAGTCAAAGTTGTTTCTTTTCTAATTATACTTAACCATAAATCATAATTTAAAGAAAATTCCGCGCGACCATGGTTACTATCACAAAAACTACTAATCTTAGAAAAAGATACATAATCTAATTCACCCATTGTATCAATCAATAAAGTAATAATAAATCTTTCACTTGCTAATAATTTATTTTGATTGACATTTGAACTTAAACGTAACAAATAATCATCATTAACTTTCTCTAATCTAAATATTCCTTTATCGACCATTGATAAGACAGATACAGTTAAAACTTCAGGCGTTATTTTCTTATACATTAATAAACTTAATTCGACTGCGACTTTTTTACTAGGAATATTTGTATAACGATTGTTTTTGTATTGTGATTTATATTCACCACTATGAACTTGCGATAAATACATTATAAAAACGAGAAATACTATATACCAAAAAATAAGTATAACGTAATATAATGTTAGATATTGTTCCATTTTATCACCCCTATATTTACATATACATTTTACCACACTTTTCTATATTTTGAAAGATAAAAGAGATAAAAAAAGAGATGACTAATCATCTCTATACTAGCATACTTAATAATAAAGCAATTATAAGAACAACAGCTAGAATTTGTAATAAAAATTTCCAAATATATTTAAACCATTCTTTATATGAAATATCAGTCATACTTAAACCTGCAATCAAAATCATACTAGTAGGTAAAAATAACATCATTAAACCATAAATTGATTGGAAAACAATACCTAACATTGAATAGAATCCAACATCAGTCCATACTGCTTGAACAGGTTTAACTACATTACTCATCATATAATAGTAATCATTATAGAAGAAACTACCAAATACAGATGCAATACTAGAAACAAATACATTAGCTTCTTCAGATAATCCTAATATATAATTCATCAATGTTGTAAAGTTTGTTCCTGTTTGAGCATTAAGCATTATAGTAAATATTATATTAGCTAATACTACATAGAAAGCTGGTTTGATTACTTTCTTAGCACCTTCTCCAAATGCTGAGATAATATCATTAAACTTAATATTGTATACCCATCCTAGTAATAGTGATGCTACGACTAAAATAAGTGACACTTCATAAGTACCCCAATATCCGAAAGGAACAGTTGTATATCCTAAGATATTAGTTATAATTGGTATATCTTTAATTGTTACTGCAGATATATCATTATATAATTCTGTAAAATATGAAAACTTAAACATAAGATACCAATTATATGCACCAATTAATAATACAATAAATACTAATCCAAATACTATAATAAGTGGCCAAGCACTCTTTTTACTATTTGCTTTACCGTCATATAAAGGTTTTTCAACTTTTACTGTTTCTGTTTTATCTTCAGATTTTTTAGTACTTTCTTTCTTAATTTCTTTTTTAGCTTTTGCTAAAACAAATACAATTAATAAGAATGTTGCAACTACTAAGATTGCAATCTTAGCAAGAATATCAGTATGTATTCCTAAATTAAGGAAATAATTACTATACCCACTATTCATACCATATGTGCTTCCAATTAAACCAACTAATATAGCTCCAACTGTAGAAGCTAAAGCAGTTAATTTGCCATATCCTAATGATATAATTACTGTCATTAAGAAAGGAACTAAAACAAATAATGGCCATACTAAACCAGATAAAGATGATAATAATGATAATAATGATATTATAATTATTAAGAATTGTTTTTCTTTACCCTTAAACTTTTTCACTAAGTAATCAACAATATTAGTGTAAACACCAGTTTTATTAACTACTCCGTAAAAACCCCCTATTACTAACAATATTACACCGTATTGGATAAATGTAGTAATAGTAAGTATAGGGAAATAAACCATATCAGATAAACCTATTGGATTAATTTTCCCTTTCACAAATGATCCTGAATCAAATGATCCAACTGGAATAATCCAACTTAAAACAATAAAAATTAAGAAAATTATTCCTATAGCCTTAAATAAATTATGCTTTTTCATTTTCTACCTCCATTATGATTATATCATTTATAATATAAAATATAAATAGGTTTTTTTACTTTTTTCACCAAAAAATGTTATAATCATAAAAGTTGAGGTGATTTATGAATCCTTTTAAATATAGTTATAATAATAAAAGATATCATACCTTAGATTATCATTACAAATTAACATTTAATAGTAAAGTCGCTAAAATCAGTTTAAATGCTGGTTTTACTTGTCCTAATATAGATGGAACAGTTGGAACTAAAGGATGTATTTATTGTTCTAAAAATGGTAGTGGTGAGCATGGTGGAGATTTAAAAGAAGACCTAATCACTCAATTTAAAAAAGGTAAAGTAATAATGAAAAAGTGGAAGGCTAAATACATCGGTTACTTTCAAGCTCATACCAATACTTATGCTCCATTAGCTATTTTAAAAGAAAAGTATGAATTAATTCTTAAACAAAAAGATGTTATCGGACTTACTATCGCAACTAGACCAGACGCAATTAGTGATGAATGTTTAGATTATCTAAGTGAATTAAATAAAAGAACCTTTCTTACTGTTGAACTAGGTTTACAAACAATTCACGAAAAGACCTCTAAATTAATCAACAGATGCCATACTTTAGAGCAATTTGAAATAATGGTTAATAAATTAAAATCTAAAAATATAAATGTTGTTGTTCACATCATTAATGGATTACCTTATGAAACTAAAGAAATGATGTTAGATACTATTAGTTATTTAAACAATTTAGATATTCAAGGTATAAAAATACACATGCTTTTTATTTTAAAAAATACATTGTTAGAAAAAACATATTTAAAAGAAAACTTTCATATTTTATCTAAAGAAGAATATATTGATATCATTTGTGACCAATTGGAATTACTAAGACCTGCAATTGTAATACATAGAATAACAGGAGATCCAGTAGTAGAAGATTTAATTGTACCTAATTGGTTAATTAAAAAAACTATTCTTTTAAATGATATCGATAAAGAACTATTAAAAAGAAATACTTATCAAGGAAAAAAGACATTATAATGTCTTTTTTATTCTTCAATTAATTCTAATAGATTGACTATTTTTAAATCTTTAGAATAAATATATTTAATGATTAACTCTAGTTCCTTCTCTACCGTATTATTTACTTTAAAAGCAATTATACTACCAGACTCTAATTTTTCCTTTACTTCAATAAGAGGATAAGCATTAACAATAATACTTGGATTAATAGTATAATTTTTATTAGCTGCACATATTTCTAAATCCTTGATATCTTCTGTTTTATAACAAAAACCATTTTTTTGTTTACCAATTTTTTTAATAATAGTATCCATCCACATAAAAGTACTATTTTGATAATCAAGATTATTACTCAAATTACCAATATTATGATTTTCTTCAATTAATTTAATAACTTTGTCATTATTACGAGAAAACCAATCACTATTAACAAAAAAATTACTTTTTATTTCATTACCCTTAAGTATTTGTAATATATTATTGATATCATTGTGACTATCAACTAAGAAGATTAAACTAACCATTTTTTTGGTTTTATTACCACTAATAATATATTTGTTTTTATTATTTTTCAAACTAATAGTAGGCTTTGTTTTTTTATATTCTAATAGATTAGCATTAAACTTACCAAGACGACGCATTTTCTGATAACTTTTATCAATATTAATTTCTTTTCCAGATATACCAGGTATGATACTATTTTTTACAATATGTGCATCGATTGGTTCAACTTTATAGAAGTTCTGCTCCTCTTTTATTTTAATCATAATATCATCTAATTCTTTAACCACATTAACTGTTTTTTCAGTATAAAAAAAACTAAAACTGACTAAACATATTATCCCTAGGTATTGAAAAAACTTTTTCATTTTATCACCTATTTAAATATATGAAAAAATTATTATTTTTTAACTTATAATTACACTTTTATCTAGGTCTCACTTTTTTAATAGTTTTTCATACTATATATATGAAAGGAGGAAGAATATGTATAACACTAATCCTAGTACATATTATCCTTATGCCGATAATGACGATCGTTTAATAGCTGGTGGTGGGTTTGTTGCTCCATTTCTTTTAGGCGGTTTAGCAGGTAGCCTTCTAACACCAAGATATCCATATTACCAACCATATTATCCACCATATTATTATCCAAGATACCCAAGATATCCTAGATACCCTAGATACCCTAGATATTATTATTAAAAAGCAAAGTAACAACTTTGTTTTTTTGTATATAAAAAAGAAGCTATTACTTAGCCTCTTCTTGTGCTCTTGTTTCTCTAATAACAATAACCTTTATTGTACCAGGATATTGCATTTCAGCTTCTATACGATTTTTAATATCACGCGCTATTTTGTAACTTCCTAAATCATCTACTTTATCCGGTTTTACAATAACACGTAATTCACGCCCTGCTTGTACAGCAAAGGTATTAGCTACACCTTCCATACTATTAGCAATAGCTTCTAATTCTTCTAATCTCTTAATGTAATTTTCTAAAGAATCATTACGCGCTCCTGGACGAGAAGCAGATAATGCATCAGCGATTGCTACTAAAACAGAAATAATACTAGTTGCTTCAACGTCTCCATGATGTGATTCAATTGCATTAATAATAGTATCATTTTCTTTATATCTTTTAGCTAGTTCAACACCTAAAGTAACATGGCTACCTTCTACTTCATGGTCAATTGCCTTACCAATATCATGGAGTATCCCCGCACGTTTAGCAAGTCCAACATTTTCGCCAATTTCCGCAGCCATAATACCTGCTAAATGAGCTACTTCAACAGAATGTTGTAAAGCATTTTGTCCATAACTAGTTCTGAAATGTAATTTACCTATTAAAGAAACTAATTCTGGATCAACTTTAGTAATTCCTAATTCAAATAAAGCACCTTCTCCGTATTCAATAACTTTATTTTGAATTTCCTTCATCGTTTTATCATACACTTCTTCAATACGGGCTGGATGAATACGTCCATCCTTTACTAAAGTGTCAATTGTAGTATGCGCTATTTGTCTTCTGAATGGATCAAAACTAGAAATAACAATTGTTTCAGGCGTATCATCAATAATTAAATCGACACCAGTAACAGCTTCGATAGTACGAATATTTCGTCCTTCACGACCAATAATTCTACCTTTCATATCATCATTAGGTAATGTTACCACTGAAACAGTTTGTTCACTAACAACATCTCCTGCATACTTTTGCATAGACGAAACTAACATAGCTTTTGCTTTTTTATCAGCTTCTAATTTAGCTTCATCTTCACGATCTTTAATATATGCAGTTACTTCTAAATTCATCATTTCTTCAACTTTTTTTAGAACTAAATCTCTAGCTTCTGTTTTAGAATAACCAGCAATCTTTTCTAATAATTCAATTTGTTCTTTTTTAATTTCTTCCGTTCTTTCTTGTTCTTTTTGAATTTCTTTTTGTTTTTCAATTATATTATTTTCTTTTTCTTCAAGCATTTCTTCACGATTTTGAAGAGTCTGATCACGTCGATTAATATTTCCCTCACGAATAAGTAAGCGTTCTTCTGCATCCTTTGCTTCTTGTTTCTTTTCCTTTACTTCCTTTTCCGTTTCGATTTTAACTTTATGTGCCTCTTCTTTAGCTTCTAATAAATAATCTCTTTTTATTTTATCGGCTTCTTTTCTAGCTTTTTCAAGCATTAATTCAGCCTTCTTTGACATTAACGTACCTTTAATATAATTTAAAACTAGTATTAATATAACCCCAATAAAGATTCCAAGTAAAACAAGTAAAACGGAGACCATAATATCATTCATAATATTTACCTCCATCTACTTTTAAAAAATTTTTCATATAAGCGAAATAAACTATTTCACTCTACTATTATTTTAATGTTTATGGAATAATAAGTCAAGTAAAAAGTGATATTATCACAATATCACTCATCTATATTTTTATCAACTTTTGCAACTTTTAAATCTTTAGTAGGATTAGATTTGAAGTATTCTCTAACTTTCTTTTCCAATTCCTCTTTTAACTTAACATTGTTCTTTAATAATTCCTTTACATTCTCTTTTCCTTGCCCAATTTTTTCTCCCTTATAAGCATACCAAGCACCACTTTTTTCTAAGACATTTATTTCAGATGCAATATCAACTAATTCTCCTTCGCGAGATATACCTACACCATACATAATATCAACTGAACAATTTTTAAAAGGTGGAGCCATCTTATTCTTAACAACTTTAATATTAGTTTTATTACCTACAATATCAGTACCTAATTTAATTTGTTCCGATCTTCTTATATCTAAACGAATAGAAGAATAAAACTTTAAAGCTCTTCCACCAGGAGTAACTTCCGGACTTCCAAACATAACTCCTACTTTTTCACGTAGTTGATTAATAAATATCGCAATAGTATTAGTTTTGTTAATAATACCAGATAATTTTCTTAACGCTTGACTCATTAAACGGGCTTGTAATCCGATATGTGAATCTCCCATCTCACCTTCAATTTCTGCTTGAGGCACTAATGCCGCAACAGAATCGATAACAACAATACCAACTGCCCCACTTCTTACTAAAGCTTCACATATTTCTAAAGCCTGTTCACCATTATCAGGTTGTGATAATAGCAATTCATTTGTATCTACTCCTAATTTAGCAGCATATTGTGGATCCAATGAATGTTCGGCATCAATAAAAGCAGCTCTTCCACCTTTTTTTTGAACTTCAGCTATTGCATGTAAAGCCACCGTTGTCTTTCCGCTTGACTCTGGACCATATATTTCTATAATTCTCCCTTTAGGATAACCACCTATTCCTAAAGCTATGTCTAAACTTATTGATCCGCTAGACACTACATCTATTTCTCTTGCTTTATTATCTCCCAGTTTCATAACTGAGCCTTTACCAAATTGTTTTTCAATATCAAGTAAAACTTGTTCTAATTTTTTATCAGTAGTTGTACTACTCATAATGTATTCCTCCTCACACTTACATTAACATTGTATAACATCCAAAGAATAATGTCAATACCTAAAACGAACATTTGTTTGTTAAAATTTGTAATGTTATTTATATCTATTTTTCAATATTTTATAAGCAATTTTATATTAACTGTCAGCATCTTTTAGTCAATTTAAATAAAACAAAAAAATAGATATAAATCTATTTTTCGAAAATTAATTTTTTATTCATTTGATAATATTGAGTTCCCGATATTACCGAAAGTATAGTTGCAATTATTAATAATAATTCTGCTACTCTAAAATTCCATAATTCAAATGGTAAGTTATGGAATAAAACTAATACTATTCCTACCATTAAACAAGCAGTTTTTAGTTTTCCGCTTTTGATAGCTGCTACTACTTTACCTTTATTACCAGCTACCATCTTAATTGAATTAACTATAGTATCTCTTAAAATTATTACTACTGGTATAATTGGATGAATAACACCTTGAGCTGCTAAAATAATTAAAACTGAATTAACTAACATTTTATCAGCTATAGCATCCATCATTTTACCAAAATCAGTTACTAAATTGTATTTACGGGCAATATATCCGTCTAAGAAATCAGTAAGTGAAGCAATAATAAATAAAACTCCTGCGATTAAATAAGTGATATCCACAACAATTTTTGTATTAATATACAATTTTGGAATTTCAATTCCTGTTGCATCAAAAGGAAAAATTAATACAATAATAATCACTAACGATAATATAACTCTTAACATTGTTAATTTGTTTGGTAAATTCATTTTATCCTCCTACATATTACTAATTGAATAACTTTGTTCAATAAATTCATCGCTACTAATCAATTGAATGACAAAGTATCCAATAACGATTAGAAGTAATATAATAAAAATATATATGATAAATGGTGCAATTGTGTTTTTTCTTCTTTTAGAAAGAGTGTAAGGTGAAGCAATTTTTTTAACTGGTTCATCTTTTTTATCCTTATTTTTTTTCTTAGCCTTTTTGATTTCTTCTAATGAAATCTTTGAAGTATAGTCAAATAAGTATTCATTAAATTCATCGACCATATCTTCATGATTTAATCCTAAATATTTAGCATAATCTCTAATAAAGTATTTTAAATAAAAAATATCTTTAAATGATTCAATATTTCCTTCTTCTATACTTTCAATTTGTGAAGGTCGCATTTTTAAGTCTTCAGCAACTTCTTCAACTGTTATACCAATACTATCTCTGGCTAATTTAAGTTTTTCCCCTATTTCTTTCATTTAACACCACCTTAAATAACAATATTTTATAAGCCATGTTCTGTTTCTATTGCTAGACGACAAACATTTATCTATCGATTACTCGATCCTGTTTAAAGTTCAATTCCTCTCAACAAGTTCCCCTACCAAATTTGGGTTTCTCGCTCGTGGGGTTTACCCGTTCCACTTCTTCTATTTCTAAAAGAAATCGTCACTATGGCACTTTACGCTTAATATAACCATATCAAAGACTTAGGTTAATTCAGCGCCGTTAGCATAAGCTACCTGAGGTTATTTTTTTCCTCAGCACGAACACTACTATCATCGCAGATAGTGCGAGCATGGACTTTCCTCTACATTATAAAAATGCAGCGTTTGTCAAAATATTATTCTTTACCATATATTATTTTTTCTAAATTAGATAATCTTCTTAAAAGATCTGAATTGGTAATTTCGGCACCAGTTCCTTCTTTTAAAACATCAATTTGTGTTTTTATTCTGCGTATTTCTTGTTTTAATTGCATATTATCTTCGATAAGTTCATTCTTTTCATTATCTAATTCTTTGATTATTTTCATAAACTCTCCATAATCACGAATTATCATATCTAAAAACTTATCAACTTCTTGCGGACGATACCCCCTAGTATCAATTTTAAATTCTTTATCTAAAATTTCTTGGTTGGTTAATAAAATTCTTTCTTGATACAAGTTTACACCTCCAATTACCGATATAATTATCTCAAAAAATATTTAAAATGTCAATTAAATACGTTCTGATGACTGTTTTGATTATTTTGTTATTTTAATTCAGTTTTACAGAAAAAACAAATTTCATTTTGTTTATCATTAACCATTTTACAATTAGGACAAATCTTACTAGAACTAACACTTTTATCAGTTGGTTCAGGTGTTAATAATCCTTCAAAGATATCAGTACTATCTATTTTTTCCTGTTCGCCTACTATTTCTATATTTTCACTATTAGCACTCTCTTCAAAAAATTTATTTTCATATTCATTTTTTGATTCTTCTACTTCTAAAATTTCAGTCTTTACTTCTTCCATTTTTGGCGATTCAATAGGTTTAGTAATTACTTTTTCTTCTACTGAGTTAATCGGAGTATTAGTAACATGTTTTTCTTCCTTTGGTTTAGATACATGTTTCTCATTTTTGTTGTTCTTACTTATAAAAAACCAAACTAATGAAGTTATGATAACTGTACCAATAACCGCAAGGATTGATAATAATGGAATTTCACTCTTTTCAATCTTGATAACACTTTCTTTGACATTACCATCACGGCTTACAGCGATGATATAAATTCGACTACCATTTTGTAAGTTTTCATTACCTAATACTTTAATAAGTGTTCCTGGATCTTCAGCAGTAATATTAATATTGAGTTTATCTTCACTACCTATTTTTAAATCATATTCTAATTTATCACTACTAAATGGTATCTTATAACCTTTAATTGCAATACTACTTAAAGTCGTAGTAGGTAACTTTTCGCCTTCATTCAATCGAATAACTGAAATAGTATAAGTTTTAACTGATTGGTTTTCAGCAGTTACCTTAATTGTTACTGTGTTTTTTCCAACTACTAAATCTTTTCCACCAATTACTTCGACTTTAGATTTACTATTATTTGCTTCTGCAGTCACTTTTACTTCAGTAACATCATATTCTACCGAAACATTATAAGCAATAATGTTAGGATCAAATTCAATTGTTCCTTTATCAATTTTAAGTGACTTTAATTTATTATCATTATTTCTATCATCACTTCTTTTAATATTTAAAGTATATACTTTTACTGATTGGTTTTCCGCGATTACTTTAATTTGAACAACATTATCACCAAAATTCAAATCGACTGTTCGTGGTCCAAAACCAGATACAAAATTAGCTTTTGGATCTGCTAAAGTAGCACTTATATTAGTAGTAGCAGAGTCAACTGTTACATTATACGCAGTTGTACTAGCATTAAAAATAAAAGTTCCGCCAGTTATACTTAATGTATTTAAATTATTATTACCACTTCTACTATCTGTCCTATTTATTTGAACAGAATATATTTTAACAGCTCCACTTTGTGAAGAAACTTTTACTTGAATAATATTAGTTCCATAATTCAAATTGACTGTTCGTGGTCCAAAACCAGATACAAAACTAGATTTTGGATCTGCTAAAGCAGCTCCTACCTTTATAGTAGCCTTATTTACATTTCCTAAGTTATAAGTGATAGTACCAGCATTAAATCCACTTACAGCAACATCATCTACCTCTAAGGAAGCTAGATTATTATCTGTAGAATATATAGTAATATTTTTGACTACTTGATTTAAAGTTATTTCATTAGCTTCAGGATCAGAAGCATACACATCACTTAAGCTGATTGTCGCAGTACCAGTAGCATCTGCCTTTACTTTTACTGTTATAGTTGATATTGATTGAGTTCCAGAAAAACCAGTATCTCTATAAGCTAATATTTTATTCTGATTAGAAGTTCCACCCCATTCAGATGTATTAGCAATACTTACAAATTCTAAATTACTACTATACTGAATTGAAGCTTGAAACCCTGACATAAGTTCTGGACTAGAAGTTCCCATTACTGTGCAAGTAATAGTTTGTCCTGGAGCAGATCCTGCTGGACAATTCATACTAGCACTCATATCAGCAAAAACATCAGTAGGAAAAAGAAAATAAATCAGCAAAATAGTTATAAAATATATTTTCTTCATTAGTCTCCCTCTCTTTCTATCAATGGATGAGTTAAAGGATTAATTATATAATTATTTATCTTAACGATATCAGTAACCCTTAAATTACCATCACCTGTCACATCAGCTGCTAGTATTTCACTAGAATTATTAATATTTGAATAACCAATAATATGGTTATTTATTTTAATTATATCATTAACTCGAATATGACCATCACCTGTTACATCACCTGTTACGACAATATTAAATCTAATTGTTTTATCTTCTTCAGTTGTTTCTAAAATCATATTTGTCCCAATAACTCCTGTATCACATTCAGTTATACCATCACTTTGATAAATTTTAATAGTCGTTTCTTG
>Ga0265294_10008517_pt1 | contig 11954 bp, 13 predicted proteins | sample MunlanPumphouse3_FD_192504 | JGI IMG/M metagenome (GOLD analysis project Ga0265294, IMG submission 192504) | Groundwater microbial communities from a municipal landfill in Southern Ontario, Canada - Pumphouse #3 | ecosystem: Environmental > Aquatic > Deep subsurface > Groundwater | place... | reverse complement strand
ATTTAAACGATATAAATTCAATCTCATTTGATACATATATTACACCTTCTAATTCTTGAACATCACTAGGAAATATGTTTTTACCTAAAAATTCAACACTATTAAATTTTGTTAATTTATTCATTCAATCATTCTCCTTTAAAATTATTATCTTTCATATTTATAATATATAATTATAGACATTATTAAAAGGTTTCAGATATAATTTCTTTTAACTCTTCAACGGATATATATTCATATCCCTTTTGTTGATTTATATATCTAGTAAGGATATCATATTCAGATAAACTCTTATCTAATATATAATCATATTCTTTATATTTATCAAGAAGTTCTTCATTAGCTTTGACAATATTCTTCTTATTGAAGTTTTCAATCTTTAATTTCACATTAGAATTAGATTTATAATAGTTCCTAAGGATTTCTAAATTACCAATTTCATTTTCATCAGGTTCTTTAGAAAATTCTACTCTGATAAAGTTTATTCCTTTTTGTTCTTTGACATCATTGATATATTTTATTATTTCTTTTGGATCTCTATCTATCATATCATCCAGATTGATAGTATCATATCTAAAAGATTCAATAGTTTCCAAATGTGTATAATGTTCCTGAGTATCCAAATTATGTAATACAACTAAAAATCCTTTATCCTGTTCTTCACCAAATTTCCATCTCTATGGTGAACCACAATAATAGAAATAGCTATTAAAACATCCAGGATTATGTACATGACCAGATATAATAGGACCTCTACATAGTCCAAAATCATTTATATTGAATGTTGGAGCTTTATCTGAATTGATTCCAGACTCCTGCCCTTTTGCTTGATATACAGCACCTTGAATTGTGCCATGCATAAATACACTATCATAAAGACCAGATTCAAATAAGAAATGGTTGTAATAATCTTCACCCATTCCATATTGTTCTGGTATACATAATATTTTTGCACCTTTTACATATTCAAACTTAGTATTTTCTATGATCCTGAGATCTAAATCTTTATCTTGTAAATAATGGTAAAACATTTTGAATTGAAATGAATCATGATATAAAGTACCATGAATTAATAATAATGTAGCACCTTTATCTTTACAAATTTTTACTACATCATTGAAAAATTTTGTAGCATACATAATAACATCTGAATTGCTCATAAATTTATGATCAAATAGATCTCCATCGATGCTTAATATATCAAAATTAAATAAAACAATTCTCTCTAAGAATTGTTCTTTTAATATTTTATACTGCTCTCTAGGATCAAAAGATCCAAAATGGATATCTGCAATATGTACTTCAACGAGAGTACCTCTTTTTGATTTTTCTTGTATATGTAAGTCGTATATCTCTTGTTCATGAGATATAAACTCTATTAATGGTTTCATAAATATCCTCCACTAAATTATATTTATTATTAAGTTCAATATAATCTAAATAATTAAAAATAAAACACAATAATAAAAATATTTATATGGAAGTGAAAATATAATGTTAAAAAAAGGATATACCCAAGTCTATACAGGGAATGGGAAGGGTAAAACAACAGCAGCCTTAGGATTAGCATTAAGAGCTATATGTGATGGAAATAAAGTATTCTTTGGACAATTTATGAAAGGACAATATACTAGTGAATTAAAAGCCCAAAATTATTTACCTAATTTAACAATAGAACAATTCGGAGATATTAAATTTATTGTTAAAGCAACAGAGGATGATGTAAGAAGAACACATCGAGCTTTTGAAAAAATGTCATCTATATTAACATCTGGTATATATAATCTAGTTATATTTGATGAAATTAATACTGCTATGCAACTTAACTTATTACCTATTCAATGGGTATTAAGTCTTTTAAATCTAAAACCAGAAAGAACTGAAGTGATTTTAACTGGCAGAGGGGCTCCAAAAGAGATAATAGAACGAGCAGATTTAGTGACAATTATGAATGAACATAAACATTATTATAATAATGGAGTTCAAGCAAGAATTGGAATAGAATATTAAATTAATAAAAGAGAATAGGGTTTCCCCTATTCTCTTTCTCTTTTACATGATATATTTAGCAGCGGTTATTGCCATTTGTTTAGCATCTGTTAATGTTTTAGCTTCCCATTCACCTTTTCCACATGCTACATAGTTATAACTTGGTTTAGAATTCTCAGCATATGTTGTAATTCTAATACCAGTTTTAGTGATTTTAACATCTTCTGGATCGAATAAACGAATTCCATCTTCATCAACCCTAGTATACTGCTCAAATAAACCTTTAGGAGTACTTGCTCTATACCCATCACTATCTTTAGTAACTCTAGAACCAATTCCAAATTCAAGGATTCCTCTATAAGACCAGGCATACCATTTTTGATTTTTTTCACTAAATCCGATATTACAACCATGATAATTTTTATTTATTTTTTGAGGCTTTATGCCTAACACTTGGCATAATTTATGAGCCTCCTTAGGTGTTCCAATATATTCCCCATCAGGAGTATATGCAAGTTTTATTTTAGCAGGACCTCTTGTACTATTCCATATTTCTTCATGAATATTATAACCGCATTTAAAACGTCTTATAATTTTACTATTAATATTTCCAACCATTTTAATAACTCTCCTTTTATTTAATGTCATTTGTAATGAAGAAATTAATTGTTCTAATTCTTTATCATCAAATGATATACATATTCGGCATTCCTCATTTTGATTTTCATCAAAATCAACTAATGTAATACCACAATCCCCACACATTGTTTGATTTTCGATTATAATTCGAAAATCATCTCCGAATATATTAATATGAGCTGAATTGATATGATTTCTCTCTTTATCAAATAATTTATGTCCATTTTTCATTACAATATTAGACATTTTATATCACTCCATCATTTATTTAATTTCAATCCTTGTATAAACATCCTAGCCTCCTTAGCTAGATCTTCAAATGTTCCATTATTAGTGATAACTACATCATATACATAATCCTCTACTTTATTATCTGAGTCATTCATAGGTAAATCTTCAGGAGTATGACGAATAAGTAATGTTAATGCTCCTAAATCATCCTTAAACCGTTGTATTTCTTGAGGTTCTCGACAGTCGATGAAAACAACGCATTTAAATGCTAATGTTAACTGTTGTAATTCTTTTATACTTCCACATATATATTTATAAGGCCCATCAAAACGCTTTACACTCTCTGCCTTTAGGAAACTAAGAAAGTCTCTATGCTCATTACTCTTGACACCATCCCAACCAAGTTCTGTAAAAGCTTTTTTCACATTATCTACAGTTGATATATGATGTATAACTACTCCCTCTGGTGCTATTAACTTACAATACTCTGTAAATAAGTCCTTCCCACTTTTAGGATACCCATTAATTATAATAGCTTGAACTTCCACTATACCATCTCCTTATGTTAAATATTATTTCCATCTAATTTTTAATACTTTATACTATTTTTCACCTATGCTTTTTCATAATATTCTTTTAATAGAATTCCCATAGTATCTGTAATAATTTTTATTACTTTCAACATGAGAATTTCATCTTCTGGATTTTCCAATACTAATTCTCTATTGATAAAAGACATTTCACTATTTTTCTTATGACCATAATCTCTTTTAATACTTAAAGAGATTCTTTCATTTTTAGAGTATAGTTTGAATATTATTTGCATTTTAGGGTCTTCTTTATTGATCATAAATCCATTCTCACCATTAGAATAATCTTTTGATGAAAAAGCAATATTATGTTTAGAATTATCATACCATGAAGTGATTTCCAATATTTTTATAAAGTCAGCAAAATGCCATAACATTTTAAAATCTGGGCTGATTTTATTCAAATCCATTAAGAATCTTTTATAATATAACCAGTTTTTTATCTTCTGAAGTGGTTTTGTAGACATCATTTTCTTATAAATGATATCCATAAACATATTTTCCATATTAATTTACCTACCTTTCAATTTTAGATATAAATCTATGTATAAGAGAATACAATCCATAAAGATAAAATTAACTTTTGGTAATGCATAATTTCTATCTGGAGTTGATTCAAAATTTAATAAATGGGCTTCCACCGTAATATCGTATAATACTGAACCATCATAGTATTGGGCATTAATCATATCTCCATTATGAACAGTCAGTTTTATTTCTTCTCCGGATTCTTTATTTTTAACTATCATAGTACGCATCCAATCTCTCTCACTGGATGGACTATATAAAATGACATACTTTTTTAAATTATTCATATTAGCACCTGTATCTAGTGCAAACTTATAAAACCCAAGTATAAGATTAGCACTTACAGGAATATTCTTTAGTTTATGTATTTTATGTTTTATAAACTGTATAAAAATACAATAATAAATTCTTCCAAAAACAGGTATTCTATTATCAATTTCAATTAATGATTGTCTGAGTTGTATTAAACTATCAAACATGATCATGAAATATTATTCCTTTCACTTTAGAATATATTATTATATAAATCTCTTACATATAATTTATGATAATAAGCATATACCAATGCAAAAAATTCATTAATACATGCCTCTATAAAATTATAATGATCTATATTATCAAAACTCAATGTATATTCAGTATACATTGGTTCTTTTTTATCAAGTTGTAATATGATACAACCATCTATAATAATTCCTTTACAAAAATATAGCATATATCTATATGCTGCTAGTTGTAAAAAATATTTGTAGCTTATATGGTTACTAGTCTTTAAATCTATTAACCATATTTTACCATCAATACTAAGAAGAATATCATATGTCCCGCCAAACCATGGGCATGATAATTTCTCTTCTATATTTAAAACTATGACTTTACAATTTTTATTTAACATTTCCCACCATAGTAAGAATGAATCCCTCGCATTAGATATTTGATCTGTATATCTTAATCCAATATCAAACTCTTTTTTTCTTAATATATGCTCAATTGCATCATGAGATTTAGTTCCTATATATGCTGACTTATCTAGTTCTTCTTGATATTTTATTCGTTTAAATCCAAGGTTATTACTCCAATACATTAATCTCTGGTCAAATAACATTTCTGATAATATTGTTGTTACTCTTGGAACATTTATTCCATTATATGTATATCTGTCTGAATCTATCTCTACATTTAGATTCATATTCTTTAACATGTTTAACATAATATTACATCCTCTTTATAATTTACTTGTTTGTTCTCATTAATGTATAATTTGATTATTATTGTCTTTATAATTATTTTTTGATTATATATTATATAATAGATAGGGAGGTGAAGTAATTGGACACTGAGATTTGTAAAGATATTGTCTATGAAAGACAATGGGGAAGACATACTAATGGTATTATCAGATTTACTTATAATTCCGGATCTTATGGAAAAATGGAAAAGATAAAGAATGGAAAAATCATAGAAGCTAAAGTTGTTGATATTCCTGGTGGTGAACATAGGGAGTATGCTCTTAATAATGGCTTCCATCGGAGAATATTACCGATACCCAAAAACTAGGCTCAGGCCTAGTTTATTTTTTTATACTTTGTTATACATTATAATAAAGAAAGAGGTGAACAACTTGAATAGAACGGAATATTTATTAGTTTGTTTAAGTGAAGAATGTGCTGAAATTCAACAAGCTGTTAATAAAGCATTACGATTTGGTCTTGATGTTGGATTCCCTGGGAGTAGAACTACAAATGCTGAAGATATAGCTAGAGAATGGGTAGATGCTATTGGGGTTATGGAAATGCTTGAAGATGATAAAATAATAAAGAATATTGCAACACAAAAAGCCATTAATAAAAAGAAAATTAAAGTAGGACATTATATGGATCATTCTAGAAAATTAGGTACTTTAATTGATTTTTATACTACTGTAAAATAAGAATAATTTATAAATAATATGAATTAGATACTTAAGTATCTAATTTATATTTTAATATACATTATAATAAAGGGGTGAGTAAATATGACATCACAATTAATAAATTTAAATAATATCAATTTTACAAATTTCAATACAGATCTTTGTATGAATAAAACTAAAAAGGTATTTCTAGGTGGTACATGTAATGATAGTAAATGGAGAGATATTCTAATTTCTCATTTAACAATTGATTATTTTAATCCAGTTGTTGATGATTGGACACCAGAATGTATGATTGAAGAAAGAAAACAAAGGGAAATATGTAATTATTGTTTATATACTATTACTCCTAAAATGACAGGAGTATATTCAATAGCTGAAGTGATTGATGACAGTAATAAAAAACCAGAAAAAACATTATTCTGTTTATTGAATAAGGATGATAATGATTATTTTACCGAATCCCAATTACTATCTTTACAACAAGTTTTAAAAATGGTTCAGAGAAATGGTAGTAAAACATTTACTGATTTAAAATCAGTATCAGAGTATTTAAATGGAGAATAATTTATTTTTTATCTAGAATAAGTATATCCTTTAATTGCTTTAACATAATAATAAGATAATAAGAACCTGAAGGAGGATTAACTAACATGGAAAAAGTTAAAACAAAAACATTTGCTAATACATATCTGTATGGTATGACGGAAAATTATGAAAAGAAATTGTTTGATTTCATTATGAAAGCAGATCAAATAAATAAAGCAGATTCTTCCTTTGATGATATAAGATATGAAGTTAAAAAGAGACAAGTTACTAATAGTCTTGTTAAGATACTTGACTCCAAAATGGTTATATTGTTAATGAGAGCTGAGCCACTTCCCAAAGCTTTTAAAGTATTTACTGCTAAGGATGTAAAATCAGATGGTAAAATGAAAGTATTTATAGACTGTAGCGGTCTTATAAATTTTATCGATGGAAGATACAGTTGTAATAATATAGATATACTTATTGCTTATCTATTATCTGCAATGAATCAATATATCTATTATGTAGATCCAAATAGGATTGTTATAAATAATAATATTATTACAGATGGAGCTTTATGCTTTTCAGCATTATTTACAAGTATTGTGGATCATGTAGAAAAAATAAGTATAGTTTCATCTACTAAGAATAAATGCCTATACATGTCAGCATTATATTATCAGATTAATATTCTTAATAAAGAAATCAATGATGGTGTAAAAGCTACATGTAGAAAAGTATCTGGATTGTCAGAAAGGGAAGAAGAGATTATTCTAATTCAATTAGAAGAGAATTCTCTATTGAATATTAAGTATTTTATAGATTCTATAACAAAAATTCTAAAATTGAATAAAATTACTCTAGATATATTCCTTGAAAAATGGTTATATCTATATGGAGTTGGAACCCAATTTGCCCTGGAATTATATCCAGCCTTTGCTGAAATGATAACCGATGCATATGTTGGTTGTTATATAAACAATCAAAAAACTATAGAAAAAATCTGCGGTCGGAACATGGTTGACTTTACTAATGCTATATTTAAAATTGGAGTTGAATCTGTATAATAATAGTATCCACTGTTATTATAACAGTGGATACTATATTCTCTAGATATCTATATAGAACATTTAAATAAATAAATTAAGGAGGTTATTATAATGGATATTGGTTACACTTTAAGGGAGAAAGGTATAAAAATAGACGATTTACAGAAACAGATAGATAATCGTGAAATTATATCTAAAAAATTACGTAAACCGCTTATGACTTTTTCAGATGATAATGGAAGTGAATTATTCCCACAAAAATGGAAGGATATTATTATAAGTAAAGGAATACCTGTAACATGTGCGGTATCTACTAATAATATTAGTGCACCTTATATGACATGGTATGAAATAGCTCAAATGCAAGAAATAGGTGTTGAAGTTATATCACATGGTCATAATCATACTGACTATACAACACTTAGTGATGCTGCAATTATTGCAGATGTTGAAGCAGCACAAGCACTCTTAAAAGAACATAATTGCGCTTATGATATTCATGCGTATATCGATGCATATGATGATAATGTTAGAAATATTTTAAGAAATTACTTCAGATGTGCTGTAGTTACAGGACTTAACACAACACCAGTTCCATATCCGCCAATGAAAACTTATAGTATTTATAGAATACCAATGTTAATCGATGGTACAACTAAGTGGACTTTAAATCAATATAAGGCAAAAATTGATGAATGTGTTGCTAATAATGGGTGGTTAATCTGGACAACAGAATCAGAAAATGAGGAGTTTGATTCGACTTTACAAGGTTATATTGAAGATCTCATTGATTATGCTAGAGGATTAAATGTAGAAATTGTCAATATTGAAAATGGTATAGATATAATAGGTAATGTTATCGATATTGGAGATCCGGGTGATGATTCTTATTTTAATCTTGGTTGTGATGGAAATTTTAACACTAATGCTATATGTGTGGATGATACCAAATATAGTTTTTATGATGCACTCACGACCTTCCCGAAAGACAAAGTAACCGTTGCATGGATAGGATCAACAAAAACTACAGGTTTCCCACATGCTGATCAGGGTTTATTGACTACTTATCGATTAGGTGGAAATACTATAGATAGACAGGAATTTAGGCCGAAAAATTTCAATGAGATTTGGGCTAGATATGCAGATTCTAATGGTAAATGGGGATACTTTATGCCTCTAACATTATTATCTGGAACAACATCCAATCGTCCATATGATAATTATATCGGCTATTCTTATTTTGATACAACTCTCAATAAACCAGTATGGGTTAAAACAGCTGGGGCTCATGAAGTTGACACACTGACTATAACAGAAGGAGCAACCGTATCGGGAAATATAACAATAACTACATCATTAGGAGTAGATGTTGTTGTTGCAGTAACTGAAGATATGACTATTGCAGAAGTAGATGCAGCTATTCGAGAAGCGACATTTACTGGATTTAAAATTGGTGGTGTGGCCGGGTCTGGAGTGATAGTATTTACTGATTTGATAACCCAATCTGGTATTGCTGCAGTATTTGATGATACAGGCGGTACTGGGGTTACTGGAACATTTGTTAGAACAGTAACAGGTGTATCTACTGTATGGGTTGATTATGATACTATTTATATTGATAATGATAAATATAATTATTATGATGATATTACCGCTTTTCCTGAAAATCAAGTAACTGTTGCTTGGATAGGTGATAGTAATAAAACTGGGTTTCCGCATGGTGATCAAGGGTTATTAACCACTTATAGATTGGGTGGAATTGGAATAGACAGACAAGAATTTAGACCAAAGGGGTTTAATGAGATTTGGGTTAGATATGTAGGTGTTAATAATGAATGGGATTATTTCACACCTTTAACTCAAATATCAGGAGAAACTGCTGATAGACCATATGATAATTATGTTGGATGTCCATTTTATGATATTACTCTTAATAAACCAATATGGGTTAAAACGGCTGGAGTTCATGAAGTTGACACATTAACCATAACAGCGGGAGCAACCTCATCAGGAGATATAACAATAACTACATCATTAGGTGCCGATGTAGTTATTACGGTAACAGCTGAAATGACAATTGCAGAAGTTGATGAAGCTATTAGAGCAGCAACATTTACCGGATTTAATGTTAGTGGTGTAGCCGGGTCTGGGGTAATAGTGTTTACTGATTTGATAGCTCAAGGTGGTACTGCTCCTGTATTCGCCGACACCGGAATTACTGGAGTTACAGGAGAATTTGTAAGAACAGCAGTAGGTGTAAATACTGTATGGGTGGATGGTGTTGGAGCTGATCTTATATAATTAAAAATGTATTAATATCCACTGTCATAATTATGACAGTGGATATTCTTTGTCTAGATATACATAGAGAACATTTATATAAACAAATTAAGATGAAATGGTAGGTGATATAATATGACAGATGTATTAAATAAGATAGTATCAAATATAAAAGCAAATACAGTCTCTTCATTAGAAAGGGCTCAAATTGCTAGAATTCCCACGCTATATGATATCTTCTTAAAAAAGTTAGATATGTATACGTATATGGGACGTAATTATATTGTAGGTAATACTAAGTCAGTGTTTCTAGTAAAAAACATTTCGTATACAAAAGCTATTATGTCGAATATAGCTTTTAATGATACGATGATCGATGCTGTTACTAATAGAGATGTAACACCATTTATGCTATTCTCTAATGGAGCATTGATAAAATGGAGTGATATAACAATAATAAAGGATGTACATTACTCATATTTTCTTATAAATAAAGCTAATGTCTTAGCTGAAAATATAAGTATGGTACTACTTCCAACTAAAGTAGTATATTCAGAGAATAATATAGAGGGTAATTTCGATATAGGGTTTTCATTCGATACTAATGGATTACTAAACAATGCAGGTCATACCACATTTGTTTTAATGTGTGAAGATCTAATTAAACAGGAATTCAGTACGAGTGTGAATTTTGTACCTCATGAATATAAAGTGTTTGATAGTAATATTTTAGTATTCAAAAATGGATTATTTGATAGTACTCCTATAATAACAAACAATAGTCCTAATAAGTTTACTATAACTAAAGAATCTCCAAGTGATGTAATAAGATCTATTGTATTCTGCTATAATATATATGATAACAATAGCAGTATAAATACCAGTCTTTCATCTAAAGTTGAGAATCAAGAATATTTGGAACAAATTTTCATCGAAAATACAAAACCATATCTAACTGATCTAAAGAGTGAATTAGTTATGGAAGACTCAAATGATTTAGATCAGAATATAGCAGCAATTATGGAATACGATAGTACACTTTTAAATAGTGCATACTCTAATGATTCCATGATATATAGTAAGATATATTCTGGAACTGAGATAAAAGCTCTATCAATAAATGGAGTATTCAATACAGGATGTATAGATAAAATCAATAACACTGCTGTGATTGTATTTGTAAATGGCTCATTATTTAATAGATACAATGAAGTAGAATATGTTGTTGGTAGGTATAATATACCAACAGATACAATGTTAAATACGGATATTGTTGAAATTTTATTTTTCTCAGAGTATGATAATGTTATAGGAGATTTAGTAGTTCCATTAGAAGGAATTCAGTTAAATAAACCAATGTTGGATCTCTCAAGTAAAAGATTGTTTTCTACCACCCCTATAGATCCAAGTTATACTGTAGATGAGAATGAATTAGCTCAATATGAGGTAGCTTTCGAAATATCTAATACAGGATTATTAACAGTGGAATATGATTATATCGGAATACCTGTTCAGATTGTATCAGATAGGCAATTTCGTCATAAGAGTTATACAATAGATTCATATGCTATCGGTATAGAAATAGCTAGTGATTTTAAGTTCTGTCATGATATAAATAAGTATATGATTTTCTTAAATAATAAGAAAGTAGACAAATCAAATTATACTGTCACTATAACTAGACCAACAAGACCATTTGATAAGCTAGAAGTATATCTAAACTTAATAATGGTTAATGGTGATAAATTAGACATATTCTACATTCCAGATGTATTAATTGATACATCAATAGATGGTGTATTAGGCTCAAATGGGGATATAACTATATCTAAAGCAGATATCAAATATCCACTCACTAAAGACACATTTATGATATTTGTAAATGGTAAGAAGATAGATTCAACTCAAATACAAGATATAGATTCTACTAAGATTAAAATACTATCCGATGTAGAATCATTGAAGAATGTTTCAATAATTCAATATTTACAATGTGACTTATTTGCTACAGCCTTTCAAAGTGTTACATCTGTATGGGATAGTATAATGAATTCTATATCAGATTCAGAAATAAATAATCTAATGAATTCTAGTAGTTCAATTACTGATGTTGAAATAGACTTCAAAGAAAACATGGTTCCTATGAAGTCAGTGTTGTATGAAATTATGAAGAGATACTGGATAATAGATCCTAGAACTATTAGTTCC
>Ga0265294_10008516_pt1 | contig 11955 bp, 10 predicted proteins | sample MunlanPumphouse3_FD_192504 | JGI IMG/M metagenome (GOLD analysis project Ga0265294, IMG submission 192504) | Groundwater microbial communities from a municipal landfill in Southern Ontario, Canada - Pumphouse #3 | ecosystem: Environmental > Aquatic > Deep subsurface > Groundwater | place... | reverse complement strand
TGGAAACGTTTTTTTTATATTACATGGAAATATGTTAACTTTATAAAAAAAATGAAGGCACTTTATACAGCAGCAGTTGCTCTGCTTTTAAGCGTGACAACTTCAGCACAAATTAATGATGACCTATCATCACAACAAGGTAACGATTCCTATATAACTATCGAAAAATGTTATCAAAAAGCCCGTTCATACTATCCCCTCTCTAAAAAATATAATCTTATTGCTCTAAGTGAAAAATATAGCCTTGCTAACGCTTCTACAGCATATATTCCACAATTATCAATCTCTGCCGGAGCAACATATCAAAGTGAAGTAATAACTCTCCCTATTGATATCCCCGGTTTCGATTCTCCGAAAATTGATAAAGATCAATACAGTTCCTCATTGGAAATAGCTCAACTGATTTGGGATGGCGGCGCCACAAACTCAAGAAAGCAGAATATCAGAGCCCAGTCCGAAGTTGCAAGAAAAGAATTTGAGGTTGATATGTATGCTCTTCATGAAAGAATAAATAATATTTATTTTGGGATATTACTCCTCGATGAGCAGATAAAGCAACTTGATATCATGATAGATGAAATCCGCGATATGTACAATAAAGTGGAAAATTGTATAAATAATGGCGTAGCAAATAACTCAGATCTTGATATGGTGGAAGTTGAAATAGTAACTGCCAATCAGAACAGAATTAAACTGGAATCATTTAAAAAAGCATATCTGGACATGCTTTCTTTACTGGTTGGAGAAAAAATAACAAGCAGCTCACGCCTTATCAAACCTGCTATTCCTAAAATCAGCAATAATAATAACCGTCCAGAACTTGCCCTTTTTGAAGCAAAAATAAAAGAATTGGAATCAGGAAAAGGTTTTATAAATGCAAAGAACCTTCCCAGTATAGGGTTATTTGTAAGAGGCTCATACGGAAAGCCAGGATTCAACCCTTTCAATAATGAGCTCACTACCTATGCAATCGGCGGAGTGAAATTTTCATGGAATATAGGGACTCTTTTTACACGAAAAAATGAGATCAGAACAATTGAAATTGGTAAGAAAAACGTTGATATTGCTGCCGAGGCATTTCTTTTTAATAACAATCTTGCTGCCACACAGCAATTAGCAGAGATAGAAAAATATCAGAAGATAATGTGTGATGATGACAAAATCATAATATTAAGGGAAAGAATTAGAAAAGCAGCTAAAGCCGAACTTGAAAACGGAACCATTTCTACTTCCGATTATATTAGAGAATTATCAAAGGAAGAAATTGCTAAACAGGAAAAGATACTTCATGAAATTGAACTTCTAAAATCTTTCTACCAACTTAAAACAACATTAAACAACTAATAAAAGTAAGTAAAATAGGCCACCAGAAGGTTATAAATACACAATTCAAAAATTTAAAAATCATATCATCATGAAAAAAATATATATGATAATTGCGGCTGTTGCCTTGCTTTCTTCCTGCAATGGAGAAAAGGTCAAAAATGACGCCTCAGGTACATTTGAATCAACAGAAATAATAGTTTCGTCAGAAGCTACAGGGAAAATAATACGTCTGGATTTGAAAGAAGGAGACATTGTTAAAGCCGGAATTACCTATGGAATAGTAGATACCACACAGCTCTTATTAAAAAAGGAACAATTGGAAGCTAGCATTAACAGCGTCAAATCACGCAGGCAGGATGTTGGCAAGCAGGTTTCCCACCTCAAGGAGCAACTAAAAAAACTAAAAGAAGAGCGTGAAAGAATAAACAATCTTATTGAAGCTTCCGCAACCAATACCAAGCAACTGGATGACATTAATTCATCTATTAGTATCCTAACAAAACAGATTGAAGCACAGGAATCTTCTCTTAAATCCGCTAATCTTGCAATAGAAGGAGAAGCTGAGGCGATGCGTGCCCAAGTGGCACAAATTGAAGATCAGTTGCAAAAATGCAAAATCACCTCCCCGATTACAGGAACTGTCCTTGCAAAATATGCAGAACAGGGAGAAATAACATCAATGGGTAAACCAATTTTTAAGATTGCTGACATCGACAACATGCAGCTTAGAGCTTACATATCAGCTTCACAGCTAACCCAAATAAAGATAGGACAGAAAGTAAAAATACTTTCAGATTATGGAGATAAACAACAGAAAGAGTACGACGGAATCATATCCTGGATTTCAGACAAATCAGAGTTCACGCCAAAAACAATTCAAACAAAAGATGAAAGGGTAAATCTTGTTTATTCAATAAAAGTTGATGTTAAAAACGACGGATTTCTAAAAATAGGCATGTATGGTGATGTAATATTTTAATCCACAAGAAATAGTATTGTCAATAATATCAATTATATGTTCGCCATTGAAGCAAAAGATATAACAAAAAGCTATCGCAAAACAACTGCTTTGCGCGGTGTATCTTTTGAGGTGGAACATGGAGAAATATTTGGAATAATCGGAGCAGATGGTGCCGGTAAAAGTACTCTATTCAGGATTTTGACCACTTTACTCCTCCCTGACAGTGGAACTGCTTCTGTGGAGAGTCTCAATATAGTGGAAAAATACAAAGAGATAAGAAAGATAGTAGGTTATATGCCGGGAAAATTCTCCCTCTATCAGGATCTCAGTGTAGAGGAGAACATCAATTTCTTTGCAACACTGTTCAATACCTCATTACAAGAAAATTACGATATAGTAAAGGATATCTATTCCCAACTAGAACCGTTCAAAAATAGAAAAGCGGCCGCCTTATCGGGAGGAATGAAACAAAAACTTGCATTATGTTGTGCTTTAATACACAGACCTAAAATACTTTTTCTGGATGAACCCACTACCGGAGTTGACCCGGTATCAAGGAAAGAGTTCTGGGGAATTCTGAAAAACCTTAAGCAGGATGGTATTGCAATAATGGTTTCTACCTCATATATGGATGAAGCATCTCTTTGTGATCGGGTTGCACTGATTAAAAACGGAGCTTTTCTCAGCGTGGAAACCACGAAAAACCTGATTAAAGATTTCCGGAAACCACTATATGCAGCAAGTAGTGAAAATATGTTCAGGCTTCTTAAAGATATTAGGGAAATTCCCGAAGTTGAGAGTTGTTTCACTTTTGGAGATTTACATCACATTATCTTTAAGGATCAAGATATAAATATTGAAGAAATAATATACCGCTTGCTGGGTAAAGGACATACTAATCTCGAAATAAAAAAGATAAAAGCTAGTATTGAAGATTGTTATATGTTGTTGGAAGGGAAAAATAATGGAGAATAGAAATGATATACTTAATGCAGCCGAAATGGTGATTAGTGCTGATAATCTGACCAAATGTTTTAAAGATTTTACAGCAGTAGACCATATTACATTTTCGGTAAGAAAAGGAGAAATATTTGGTTTCTTAGGTGCAAACGGAGCCGGAAAGACTACCGCAATGCGTATGTTATGCGGCTTAATCAAGCCTACATCCGGGCAAGGTTTTGTAGCAGGATTCAACATTAACAAAGAAACAAAATATGTCAAAAAAAATATTGGCTACATGAGTCAGAATTTTTCTTTATATGAAGACCTCAAAGTGTGGGAGAACATAAGACTGTTTGGAGGAATATATGGATTGAATGATAAGGAAATTGCCGATAAAACTAATATCCTTCTCAAGAAACTCGGTTTTGAACAAGAGAGGAACAAAATTGTGAAGTCCCTTCCCCTCGGATGGAAACAAAAACTGGCATTCTCTTCCGCTATTTTCCACGAGCCTAAAATTGTCTTTTTGGATGAACCGACAGGAGGAGTTGACCCCTCTACAAGAAGAGAATTTTGGGAAATGATATATGATGCTGCCGATAGAGGAATAACTGTTTTTGTTACCACCCACTATATGGATGAAGCAGAGTACTGTGACAGGGTTTCAATAATGGTTGACGGAAAAATAGACGCTCTGGACACCCCTAAAAACCTTAAAGCCACATACAATGCCGAAAATATGGACCAGGTATTCAGACAATTGGCCAGAAAAGCCAAAAGAACGGCAAAATAATATTAATGCAATAGCATAATAATTATGAATCAATTTTCATCATTTGTAAGAAAAGAGTTTTGTCACATATTACGCGACAAAAGGACACTTCTTATCCTGCTTGTTATGCCGGTTGTTGAGATAATTCTATTTGGATTTGCAATTTCAACTGATGTCCGTAATATTCGTTTGGGCATACTGGACCCGTCAAATGATGTTGCTACAAGAAGCATCATTCAAGATATGGATGCAAGTAAATATTTCACTGTAAACCTTGTACTTCATACTCCAGAAGAGATAGAAGACGCGTTCAGAAAAAACAAGATTGATATGGTGATTGTATTTGAGGATAAATTTTATGAAAGAGTAACACACGAAGGAAGTGCATCCGTACAACTTTTAGCTGACGGCACAAATCCAAATACTGCCAATATAGGTGTAGGATATGCCACAAATATAATAATGGCATACCAGATGAGACTTGCACAAAAAAGTGCTTTTTCAGGAGCATCTTCTACAACAATCAGAATTGTTCCTAATATTAAAATGCTCTACAATCCTCAAATGAAGGCGGCATATACTTTTGTTCCCGGAGTTATGGGAATGATTCTAATGTTGATATGCTCAGTAATGACTTCCATCGCAATTGTCAGAGAAAAAGAGAGGGGGACAATGGAGGTTCTTCTTGTTTCTCCCGTCAAGCCAATATCTATTATTCTGTCCAAAACTGTTCCTTATCTTGTCATTTCCATTGTAAACATGATTACCATTTTTTTACTTTCAATTTTTGTATTAAAAGTACCTGTATCCGGAAGTATGGCTTGGCTTATAATAGTCTCAATACTCTTCATTTTTGTATCACTTTCATTAGGAATGCTTATATCCTCAATTGTAAAAACTCAAGTGGCAGCAATGCTCTTTTCCGGTATAGGAATGATGCTTCCGGGTATGCTTTTGTCAGGTCTTATGTTCCCTATTGAGAATATGCCTCTGCTTCTACAATGGATTTCATATATGGTACCTGCAAAATGGTATATTACCGCAGTTAAATGTATCATGATTCAAGGACTTGACATATCCTACTGCCTAACGGAATTATATGTACTTCTTGGTATGGCAGTATTATTTATATTTATCAGTTTAAAAAGATTTAAATACAGATTGGAGTAATTATGCTGAAATACCTACTGGAAAAAGAGTTCAAGCAATTGATGAGAAACCGATTCTTACCAAAAATGATTATCATAATGCCTTGCATTGTGATGTTACTCTTTCCATGGGCGGCAACGATGGAAATAAAAAATATAAACATTTCCATTGTAGATAACAACCATACTGTCACATCGCAAAGACTTATAAACAAGATTACTTCATCCGGATATTTCAAGTTGGTCAATGTTTCAAACACATATTCAGACGCAATTCAAAGCATAGAATATGGTGAGGCAGATATTGTATTGGAGATTTCCAACAACCTTGAAAATGACATTACAAGAGAGGGGGTTTCCAATATAATGATATCTGCCAACGCAGTTGACGGAATGAAAGGGAGCATCGGAACTTCATACCTTGCTTCGATAATTTCAGATTTTGCAAATGAAATTAATGAAGAAGAAGTAATCTCGCAGGGAGGGATATTATTAAAACCATACTTCAAATTCAATCCCGAAATGGACTATAAGGTATTTATGATTCCGGCTCTAATGGTTATGACTCTTACAATGATTTGTGGATCCCTGCCTTCCCTTAATATTGTAAGTGAAAAAGAGATCGGAACAATAGAACAAATTAATGTAACTCCGGTACCAAAAGCCATATTTATCATTGCAAAGTTGCTTCCATATTGGATTATCGGTTTTATTGTACTTACAATTTCCATTTTGGTAGCATGGCTTGTTTATGGCCTTATTCCCTCTGGTAGTATTCTGACAATATACTGTATATCCATTCTCTATATTTTCACAATTTCAGGATTCGGTCTTATTGTCTCTAATTATTCAAATACAATGCAGCAAGCAATGTTTGTAATGATGTTCTTTATAATAATATTGTTATTAATGAGCGGATTGTTCACTCCTATCAACAGTATGCCGAACTGGGCTCAGGCTATCACTATATTCAATCCACTTAAATATTTTATAGAAATCATGCGTTCCATATACCTTAAAGGTAGTAGTTTGAAAGATATATTACCTCAACTCTACTCCCTGTTCTGTTTCTTTATAGTACTCACGACATGGGCAGTTATAAGCTATAGAAAACGCTCTTAGTCATTTTATTCCAAAGATATTGTGAACTTTGGTGACAAATTTTCATAATAATACATACTAATAACTTCAATCTCCACACTTTTAGTGGTTTTAGGAAACGATAGAGATATAGTACTCATAGGTAAAATTAAATATTCCAGACTACCAATTCTTATTCTATATGGAAATCCTGAATTATTTTTTAACATGTAATAATCTGTCTTATTGTTTGCTGATACTTTGTTAAATTTTACCGAAGCATTAAAAAGAGCTCCAAGCAACTCTTTATCACCAACAATTCTACCGTCAAAATAGCCAAGTGTCCTTCTGCTATCAAGAGCTTCTCTTACTCCCTTTTCACTTCTTTCTTTTACAAAAATCAAGGTCATCGGTCTATATCGTATATTTTCAAGACCGGCTTTGGTCAGTTTAAACTGATCGGCTACAGGATCATGTGCATCCGAAGCAGATATTATTGTCTTGCGCAAGTCGTGACACCATGATAACGCCCTGGCATAATATTCATGGTTATTTATAACTTCTATGCCATCAATCAGTCCTTCCTCCATAACCTCTTTTTGGAAAGAGGAAAATTTACAGGTATCCATTTTCCATGCCGGATGATTTAAAGTAACAAAAGCACCTTGTGCTTTTGCTGCCTTAATTGCTTCTTTGGGATCATCTACTTTAAGAAGGTTTGCATCTTTTATAAATATTGCATTGAAATGGCCTATAACTCCCTGTTTTCTGGTAATCTCAGCCCCCCGTATAAATATCATTCCCAATTTTTCAGCTTCCGGAGCGGCAATATTACATGAAGTGTTGAAATCAGCATTAAGATAATCTTTATTAGGAAGATACTCAATGTGGTCAGTTATTGAAATTACATCCAACCCCTCTCTCCATGCCTCTTGAACTCTGAATGAAGGCCAAACATTACCATCAGAAAATATTGTATGTAGATGAAGGTCAGCCTTCAAAACTTCATATCCATTTACATTTGGAATTACTATTTCAGTCCTGTTATGATTTATTTTTTCAGGGAAAAACTGAATATTGACATTCTGTGCAGTCAAAGGAATAAAACAAAACAGCATTAGAACAAACAGTAAAAGAGATTTGATCTCAATAGTTCTTTTTTTGTAGAAAAAAATGTTTTTCATGACATCATATTATTAATAAATAAAAAAACAGTTTAATTTGTAAAGACTGTTGGAGATAATTATAATTCTTTTTCAAAGATATGGACAAATTATTTCAAAAAATCACCCAAAATAGACTATTTTGAGTGATACATAATAAACTACTGATAATCAGAGTTTTTTGTTGACCTACCAGGACTCGAACCCGGACCAAGAGAACCAGAATCTCTTGTGCTACCATTACACCATAGGTCAATTTTGAGGCGCAAAGATATATAAAAAAATTTAAGATTGTAACAATACCGTGGCATAAGCCGCAACTCCTTCTTCTCTTCCTATGAAGCCGAGAGTCTCTGTGGTAGTTGCCTTAATTGATATTCTATCAATAGAAATCCCTGTAACACCGGCAATTTTTTCTCTCATAAGAGGAACATAAGGTGAAATCTTAGGTTGCTGAAGAAGTATCGTAATGTCAACATTAACTAATTTATAACCTTTCTCTTTTATCATCTGCACCACCCTGTCAAGAAGAACCTTACTATCTATTCCAAGGAATTCATCTGAATCATCGGGAAAATGTGTTCCTATATCCCCCAAAGCTAGAGCACCAAGCATTGCATCACACAATGCGTGAATAAGAACATCTCCATCAGAATGAGCTATGCATCCTTTACTGTGTTCAATTTTAATTCCCCCCAACGAAAAAGGCAGATTTAGTGCAAGTTGGTGCACATCAAATCCGTTTCCTACTCTAACTTCCATTATCCTGTTATTAATATTATAAATACAAAAATAAAAAATTGTTAACTTTGTAACAATTAATTAAAACAAATATCATGGGAATTAGTTTCTTTAATACACCTCGACACAAAGTCTTCCACTATGATCCTATCTTTTATAATAAAGAAAAGGAGAATATGAAAGATCGTTATGCAAAGTACGGAAAAATATACGAGAAAGATGGAGAAGAAACAGATGGTACAAATTGTGAAGGGCCAACGTATATCCCGGGAAAAAATATTAGAGGCGCCATAAGAAAAAATATGGATAACAACAGAAAACAAGCCGGTAATTCCAAATTAAAAACAATTTTAATGATTCTGGCTGTTCTTGGTGCAATAGTAGTTGCCTTTTATCTTGGTGCAGGTATCATGAATTTACTTAAATAGATGTTAAGAGTATTACCGGCAAATATTTCCAATCTGATTGCTGCGGGAGAGGTTGTACAACGCCCCGCCTCAGTTGTAAAAGAATTAATGGAAAATGCTGTTGACGCCGGAGCAAAAAATATTTCAGTTATCATTCTTGATGCGGGTAAAACACTCATACAGGTTATTGATGACGGTTGCGGAATGACAATTGATGAAGCCAAATTGTGCTTCGAACGTCATGCAACATCAAAAATAAACACTGCAGATGATTTGGAGCATATTATGACTTACGGGTTCAGAGGAGAAGCTCTTGCATCTGTTGCTGCCATTTCAGAAGTAACTTTAAAAACAAGAAAAGCAGATTCAGAAATCGGCACCCATATTGAAATTACCGGATCAAAGATTGTCAACGAAAAACCTGTTTCAATCCCGGTAGGAAGCAATTTCGCTGTAAGAAACATATTTTTTAATGTTCCTGCACGCCGTAAGTTCTTAAAAACTGATGCTGCCGAACTTAGGCATATTACATCAGAATTTATTAAAGTTGCTCTGACAAGAGAAAATATCTCATTTAAACTTACTCATAATGGTAAGGATATTTACAACCTTAAATCAGTACATAATCAAAAGCAGAGAATATTAGAGAGTTGCGGAAAAGAGATAATAAAAGAATTGGTAGATGTCAACACTGAGACCTCAGTCATTAAAGTTAGCGGTTTTGTAGGGAAACCGGAAGATGCACGGAAAACGCTTGGGAATCAGTACCTATTCATTAATGGAAGATATTTTAAAAGTCCGTATATTAACAAAGCAATTTGCAAACCCTATGAAAATTTAATTTCTAATGGATATACCCCTTCCTATTTTATTTTTCTTGAAACCGATCCTGAAAAAATTGATGTAAATATCCATCCGGCAAAAACAGAAATTAAATTTGAAGATGATTCTATGATATTTGAGATTGTTCTCGCAAGTGTCCGTGAAGCACTCGGGAAAAACTCATTTTTGCCAAGCATTGATTTTGATAGAGAGGGTGTACCGGAAATTCCTATTGTATTCACCGGAAAAGGGGAATATATTCCACCTCCAAAAATAGATTACAATCCTTTATTTAACCCTTTTGACTCATTCACCTCTCCCTCAAAAAATTACGGACAACTTTTTGAAGAAGAAGCTGTTTCACAAAAATCATCTTTAATATTGGTACAGGGAAAATATATAGTAACCCCCGTTAAATCCGGAATTCTTGTAATAAACATTTCCCGGGCAAGAGAGAGAATACTTTATGAAAAATATTTAGAACTTATTATTGAAGATCAAGCTGTAATTCAGGAATCGCTATTCCCTCAGACACTTGAGCTGAATCATGATCAATATTCATTTTTAATGGAAGACCTTAATCTTCTTAACAAACTGGGATTTGATATAAGAGATTTCGGTAACAACTCAGTAGTCATATATGGACTACCAACAGGTTTTCCTGCTGACACAGAATCCGTTAAAAAAAGTATAGATACACTGATTTCTATAATACAGGAAGAGAAAATAGACACTGACAATAAGTCAAATCTTGCCATAAGCATGGCAAAATCGGCAGCATTAAGCTACAAAAACAATATGAATGACAATCAGGCACAAATATTGGTGGATCAATTATTTGCATGTAGGGATTCTTCCACAACACCCGACGGTAGAAAATGTATGTCAATAATATCAATTGAAGAATTAGAAAAAAAATTATGAATCAATACGGAAGACCCGGAATTTGGGGTATGATGACCCCGGTAATAAAAAATCTGGTTATAATAAACACTATCATGTTGGTGGCAACATATATTAATGGTGATTTTATGTATCAGAATTTATCTTTATTTCCATTCGAATCACCCCTATTCAAGCCATACCAACTAATAACTCACATGTTTATGCATGGAGGATTTTGGCACCTATTTTTCAATATGTATACACTTATCATTTTTGGTTCGATGTTAGAAAGAGTTTGGGGAAGCAAAAAGTTTCTTCTGTTCTATTTTGTAACAGGGATCGGAGCAGCTCTAATGCATAATCTTGTTCTACATTTCCAAATTAACGCATTTGAAGCAGCAAACAATATTGTGTCAGCATCAAATATCATGAGAACTCCTACCGTAGGTGCTTCAGGAGCAATATATGGTGTGCTTTTGGGATATGGAATGTTATTCCCAAACAATGTTCTCCAGCTTATTTTCCCCCCTATAGCCCTCAAGGCAAAATGGTTTGTTGTTATTTTTGGTGTTATTGAACTTATTACCGGTTTAACAGGAATGGGTGGAAATGTTGCCCACTTCGCACACCTTGGCGGCATGCTATTTGGGCTAATCCTTATTCTTTTTTGGAAAAAACAGAATAAAATGTACCATTAACAATGGCTCATCGCAAAAAATATAAGAAATATAAGAAAAAAAAGATAACCGCTAAAGGATATACTTTTAGGATTATATTAATTATCTCAGCTGTTTTCCTTTTTATTTCTTATTTATCCATTTTTTTCAATCCGACAAAAATATGGATACCACTTTTCTTTGGACTATATTATATTCCCATTGTCACATTAAATATTATTTTGCTTATTATTTCTCTTTTCAGGAAGAAGAAATATTTACTTATCCCTTTAATAGCACTTTTGCCTTCACTGCTTTTTGCTGATCTGTTTGTAAAAACCGGAAAAGAGGAATCAGTACATGGTAAAGAGAAAATCGAAGTCATGACCTACAATGTCGGTAGATTTTCTGCCGGTGAGAAGAATATGTCTCTGGAAGAAACAGCTTTGCATATAAAGAGTTTTTTTGAACAGGAACAGCCCGACGTTTTATGTATTCAGGAGTTTATGATAAAAGACACTTCCATGCTTAATAATACACTCCCAAAATATCCTTACAGATACTATCACTTTTTCAAGGGAAACAATTTTTTTGGGAATATAACTCTAAGTAAATACCCTATTATACACAAAGATAAAATCAGCTTCAACAAGAGTACAAATCTTTGTATTTATACCGATATAAAATATAACGATAAAATAATCCGAATATATAATTGCCATTTAGAATCCTACAGCATCTCATTTACTTCACTTATCAAAAGATTAAGCAAAAAGGGAGAATTTTCCAATGAAATTATCGGAGTACATGGCAAATTAAAGGGAACAAATATACGACGTTCGGAACAGGTAAACACAGTACTTGGCAATATTAAAAAAAGTGATTATCCTACAATAATTTGCGGAGACTTCAATGATACACCTATGTCTTATACTTACCATAAGTTAAGCAAAGGAAGAAAAGACAGTTTTATTGAGGGTGGAAAAGGATTCAGCAGCACATACTCCACACTATGGCCACTTTTGAGAATAGACTACATATTATTGCCTGAA
>Ga0265294_10008515_pt1 | contig 11955 bp, 10 predicted proteins | sample MunlanPumphouse3_FD_192504 | JGI IMG/M metagenome (GOLD analysis project Ga0265294, IMG submission 192504) | Groundwater microbial communities from a municipal landfill in Southern Ontario, Canada - Pumphouse #3 | ecosystem: Environmental > Aquatic > Deep subsurface > Groundwater | place... | reverse complement strand
CTGTCTGGTGCGCTCATCCAGACGGGTACCAAAACGGGCAAAGGCTTCAAGCTCATGAAACTGGGAATAGGACAGGCGCAGATCGCCGGCCACTTTGCGGTATGCGGGAAACTGTGCCTTGCCCCCGACCCGGGATACGGATTGTCCGACATCGACCGCCGGAAGTTCGCCTTTCTGGAACAGGTCCGGGGATAGATATATCTGACCGTCGGTAATCGAAATCAGGTTGGTGGGAATATAGGCGGACATGTTCTGTGCTTCGGTTTCAATAATGGGCAACGCGGTCAGGGAACCGCCCCCGGATTCAGGTTTCAGATGCGTGGACCGCTCCAGAAGTTTGGAATGGATATAGAAGATATCACCGGGAAATGCCTCACGTCCCGGGGGCCGCCGCAGAAGCAGGGAAAGCTGGCGGTAGGCCAGCGCATGACGGGTGAGATCGTCATACACGATCAGAACATCTCGGCCCCTGGCCATGAAAAACTCCGCGATGGACGTGGCGGCGTAGGGCGCAAGATACTGGAGACCGGGGGCATCATCGCCTTCGACCACCACAACGATGCTGTAATCCATGGCCCCGTGAAATTTGAGGTCATGAATCACTTTGGCAATGCTGGAGCTTCGCTGCCCGATGGCGCAATACACACACAGGATATTCTTGTCTTTCTGGTTGATGATGGCATCCAGTGCAATGGCGGTTTTTCCGGTCTGGCGGTCTCCGAGAATCAGTTCCCGCTGGCCGCATCCGATGGGAATCAGTGCGTCAATCACCTTGAGTCCGGTCTGGAGCGGTTTTTCAACAGGAGACCGGTTGATGATTTCCGGGGCATCTCTCATCACCGGCCAATGTTCACTGGCATTAACCATGCCCAGTTCATCCAGCGGCCGGCCCAGAGGGTCCACCACCCGTCCGATCAGGGCCTCTCCGACAGGAACATCCAGAATTCTGCCGCTTCGGGTCACCTCATCACCGGCTTTCAGCGAGGCCTGGCTTTCGAGAAGGGCGATTCCGATCAGATCCGGCAAAATATCCAGCACCAGTCCCATGACACCTTTACCCAGCACGACCAGTTCTTCGGATTTTACGTTTCCAAGGCCTGTGACCTGAACGATGCCTTCCGCGATCGACTGTATCCGGCCGACCTCTTCGACCTCAAGCGACGGAGAAAATCCGTCAACTGTCTGCTCGACAGACTGCCCGATATCATCCAGAAGCGACATCAGATCCGAGCGGCTCATGGGGTCGCCCCGCAGGCTGAAGCAAGAGATGCAAGGACTTCTTCTTCCATCTTCCCGAGATACACGGCCAGGTTCCATGACACTTTCCAGTCGCCGGCGATCAGTTCGATTCCGAACCCGATATTGCGGTCAATATCAAACCCGGTGGCATGCGCCTGCGGGAAAAATCCGTTAAGGGTCTGGGTGATCTGCTGCTGCTGTGTCTGATCCATTTCAAAACCCGAGCGTACCGAAATCTGATCCCCGATGCCGGATATGAGGTGTTTATTTTCCTCGATGGCACTACGGATTTTTTCGGTAAACCGTTGGACCGCAAGGCGCTCCAGGTCTTCTCCGGCCAGATCGCACAGCGCTTTTCTGGATATCTTCAGGGTCTGGCAGATCACCTTCTGCTTCAGCTGCTGGATAAAGGCCTGTTTCTCACTTTCAACCGTATCGACCCATGCCTGCCTCTGCTGACTGATCTGCTCCCGGATCTGCCCGACTTCATTTTCCTTCCAGGTAGCCACTTCTTTCTTTGCCTCGTCCAGGATCTGCTCTTTTTCCTCATCCAGTTTTACCCTTTGCCGATCCAGGTCCTGGGATCGCATCAGGGCTTCTTTTCGCGCCTTTTCGGCCGACTGCATCTTCAGCGCCACCTTTTTCTCCCGCTCCTGCATGGCACGGATGATCGGCCCGTACAAAAACCGCTTGAGCAGATAGACCAGAATCAGGAAATTGACAATTTGTGCAAACACTGTGAACCAGTTGATCAGCACCGCCCTACCCTCCTGCCTTGCTCAGAAAATAATTCCAGAACGGATTGGCAAAAATCAGGATCATCGCCACCACAAAACAGTAAATAGCCGTGGACTCGACCATGGCCAGCCCGACAAACAGTGTCCGGGTGATGACCGTGGTCTCATCGGGCTGCTGGGCAATGGAACTTAAGGCCTGAGCCAGCGCCCTCCCTTCCCCGAGCGCCGGGCCAATGGCACCGATTCCGATACACAGGCCGGCAGTAGCTATGGAGATGACCGCCACAAGGCCTAAATTATCCATCTTATCCGTCTCCTTTCGATGCATCTTTTTTATGCGTTGTCTGGACCTCCATCCCGGCGGCAAGATACACCGCTGCGAGGATGGAAAAAATATACGCCTGAACCAGTCCGGTCAGCAGACCGAACAGCTGCATGATAATCGGCAGAAAAAGCGGCGCTACTGACAATAAAATTGCAGCGATCATGCTGCCGCTCATGATATTTCCGAACAGCCGGACTGCCAGTGCCAGGGTCCGGCTGATTTCCCCCATGAGATTAAAGGGGAGCATAAACGCACTCGGCCGGATATAATTTTTCAGATATTGGGTTAAACTGCTTTGCGAAATACCATACACCGGCACCATGACAAACACGCACAGGGACAGGGCGGCCGTGGTGGACAATGACCCGGTAGGCGTCTGAAACCCGGGCACGACCGAAAGCAGATTGGATATCGCAACAAACAGAAACAGGGTGCCGAGAAACGGCAGCAGTTCGACCGGCTTATGCCGGCTCACTTCCCGGATCTGCCTGACCATCCCAAGAACAATGATCTCCAGCAGGTTCTGCCCCCGTGAAATCGTCACATCCGAAGACAGCTTCCGGGTCACAATCCATGACCCAACCACCAGAAACCCCATCACGATCCAGGTAAATACGATCGTCCCGTTCAGGGCTATGCTTCCGTGCTGCCAGTAAATGATATTGTCGGGGCTTATGTGCATGAGGCCTCGGAATGGTTGAAAAAATGGTTAAGGGTGTACAGTTTAAGGCATACTGGATTCCCGCGTTCGCGGGAATGACGGAAAATGCCGCTCCGGGACTTTTTTTGAATTGGCGAAGCGTTGATTCACGACTGTTTTTGACTCTCGACCCACGACTCTTTCTGCCTCCCGACTGTTTTTGAAATCACAACCCGGGCAACCATCACGCTGATAAATGCAATGCCAAAGGCAATCATATCTTGCCGGAGCACCAGCCACAGGCCTGAGAGCAAGACGATCAGGCGGAGCATGAAGCTGGCTATCCATAAAGTCTTCGGTTTCCTCGATACCGGTAATTTTCGAACGGTCAGCCACAGGCCGCCAAAATAAAATACGCCCAGAAATAGTCCCCAGAAAAGGGCAGCTGCCCGGATATAGAGCTCAACAGGTTGATTCATTGATTCCTGGCAGCCTCTCCGTCGTTTTTTTCATCATTTCAAGTCCTCATCCGATTCCCGGTCACTGAAAATATTCCTTTGCTCACGCTTTATCCAGAACCAGGCATTGATACAGCCGACCACAATACCCACGAACAGCAGCATCAATGTCCACGAATACGGGCTTTTCCATGTCACATCAATCCAGACGCCGACAAAGATCGCGATCAGCGTGGGAATCGCCACTGACCATCCGACCACGCCGAACATGCCCAGACCGAACCAGACATTCCGGTTTTCCTCTTTGCGGGAGCGGATTTTTCGCTGTTCCCGGATGCGCACATCTTCTGAAAAACGCTGTTGCGACGAGGGGTTATCTTTTTCAGACTTTTCCAATTTTCCCAAACTCCATGAACCGTCTGATGAAATCGGCCTCCAGCCGGGCTACCGAACTTCGGGTTTTGCGCTGCTTTTCATCTGCGTCGGAAATCATCCGCTCCACCTGCTGCCTGAGTTCTCCCAGCTCTCCTTTGACCACCCACCCGGCAGCCACCTGGACCTGATCCGCCAGTTTGACCAGAATTCCGCCATCAACCCCCAGAAAGCGCTCTTCATTTGTCGGAGTCAGGCAAGACAAAATCCCCGGAACCAGCGCCGTTACATAGTCAATATGACGGGGCAGCAGGCAGAAGCTTCCGGCCGGACTTTCCCCGACCACACTGGTGACCTCCTGGTCGAGAAAAATATCTGCCGGTGTATAGATCTTGAGTCTCAACGGGATTTGACCTCTTTAACCGTACCGATCATATACAGGTCACTTTCGGATGCCTTGGAAAATTCGTCATTTAATATGCGCTCGCACCCGTCGATCGTATCTGCCAGATCCACCATCCTGCCTTCATAACCTGTAAACTGTTTGGTGGTAAAAAACGGCTGGGTCATGAAACGCTCCAGACGCCTGGCCTGTTCGACGGTTTTCCGATCCTCCCGGGACAGTTCTTCAATACCGAGCATGGCAATGATATCCTTGAGTTCCTCATAGGTTGCCAGTGTTTTCCTGACTGCCTGGGCTACCTGATAGTGTTTAACCCCGACGACTTTAGGCGTCAGCATCATGGAACGGGATTCCAGGGGATCGATGGCCGGGTAAAACCCCTCGCCGGCTCTTTTCCGGGAAAGTACAATGGTAGCGGAAAGATGCGAGAAGGTATGAACCGCTGACGGATCGGTCAGGTCATCTGCCGGCACATACACGGCCTGTATGGAGGTAATGGCCGCTTTTTTTGAACTCGAGATTCTTTCTTCAAGTTCGGCAAGCTCCGTGCCCATGGTCGGCTGATACCCGAGACGGGAGGGGAGTCTTCCCAGCAGGCCGGACAGCTCCATGCCGGCCTGGATAAAACGGAAAATATTATCGATCAGGAGCAGAACGTCTTTTCCCTCATCATCTCGGAAATATTCGGCCATGGTCAGCGCCACATGCCCCACACGGAACCGCGCCCCGGGAGATTCATTCATCTGGCCGAACACCATGGCCGTATTTTTCAGCACTCCGGCCTCATCCATTTCACGGTAAAGTTCTTCACCTTCCCGGCAGCGTTCACCGATTCCGCAGAAAATGCTCACCCCTTTATGCTTTCCGACCATGTTATGGATCAATTCTGTAATCAGAACGGTTTTTCCCACCCCTGCCCCGCCGAACAGGCCGGCCTTTCCCCCCTGTTCCAGCGGAATGAGAAGATCGATGGCCTTGATGCCGGTGACAAAAATCTCCTCACTGGTCTCCCGCCGGGCCAGCGCCATGGGTGGCTGATGAATGGATTTGAGGGTAACGTTATCCGGCGCCGGTTTGTTGTCTACCGGCTGGCCGAACACGTTAAACATCCTCCCCAGCAGCTGAGGGCCGATCGGCGCCTGAAGCGGAAGGCCGTCCGTGCGGACCACATCCCCTCTTCCCAGCCCCGCCGATGAGGTCAGGGCAATACCGCGCACGCATTCGGGATCGGGATGATCCACCACTTCAATAATGATGCGGTCCTGCGGCCCGGTCTTCAGGATCGAGTACATGGGGGGAAGGCCTTCGGGAAACACGGCATCCACCACACTGCCGCGCACCGCGCTGATCCGGCCGGTATAGAGGGAAATTGGGTTCATTTTTTTTGATCCAGTCATTTCAACAGGTTCCGGATTCCCGCCTACACGGGAATGACGGATGCGGGTACTTTACGAGACCATCAGAATTAATCCAAAGAGGTGATCTGAATCTTATCCATTAACGTTTCCACATCGCTTCGGTGGCACAGTTCGGTTCCCGGGGTCTGGGCGGTGGCGGTACCGGCGGCGCAGGCGAATTTGAGGCATCGGGCCAGATCCATCCCCCTGAAATGCGCCAGGACAAATCCGGCGACTGCTGAATCTCCGGCACCGACGGTGCTGTCGGCTTCAATCGGAGGTGAAACGGCTTTCAGTCTGACTTTTTCCGTGAACAGGATCATCCCATTTTTGCCACGTGACACCAGAATATACCCTATTCCGTATTGGCGAAGCTGCTCGCAGGCTGCCAGAATTTCAGACTCGGTTTCAACCGGGCGTCCGACCAGCCGGGAAAGTTCATGCTGATTGGGTTTGATACAGGTCGGCTGATATTCGATGGACTCTTTCAGAGCGGCCCCATCGGTATCCAGTACAATAAATGCACCCTTTTTCCGGGCTTCCAGAATCAGCTGCCCATAGAGATTTGAGCTGACTCCCCTGGGAAGACTGCCGCTCATCACCAGATAGGTCATATCGGAAATCTGCCTGAAATTCTGATAAAACAACCCGATTTCCGCGGCGGTTACCTGTGGGCCTGCCGCACTGATGACAAACTGGCGGCTATTTTGTCGTTCTTTCAGAATAATGTTGATCCGGGTTTCACCGGAAATCCGGGTAAACTGGGTCAGAATACCGGCATTGATCAAAAGCCCCTCCAGGTTCAGCCCGTCGTAACCGCCTACAAACCCCAGCGTGACACTCTGACCGTTCAGCTCCTTGATCACGCGTGAGACATCAATCCCCTTTCCGGCAGCAAAAACGGTTTCGGAAATTGCCCGGACCGTATCGTCCGTGGTAAGCGCCTCTACCACCATGCCCCGATCCAGCGCCGGATTCAATGTTACTGTGTAAATCATAACGGTATAATGGTTAACGGTTAAGGGTATAGGGTGTATGAATTAAGGGCTAAGAGGGATACTGCCAAAACAAGCTCCTTGCTGCTCACCTTCCAAGCTCGGCCTCAAAAAAAACGTACAAAACGGAAAATTTCACCACTGACAGAAAGGATAGGGATGTAACCATTTTTAAAAAAAATCTGATTACCATTCTTTCTCAGCTGTTGTTAACAGGCATTATAACAATTTTTCGAAATTTTTGTCGAGAAAGAAGCGAAAAAATACATTTTTTGGAGCCCCATGAAAATATTTTGTTCAATATCGCATTCAACCCTCTGTTTTAACATATAAAATTTTTGATTCGGCATTTTGTAATTTTAGCTGAAAACAAGTGGTAATCAAAAAAAATGTATGGCTTTTTTTTCGGAAATTTCTGAATTAAGGACTGAGCAATAAACCCCGTAAAACCGACGAGTTTTTGCGACTAATTAGATGGTTGGGCGTTTTGTATATCCCAGATGATAGTGTCAGAACTAAAATCCTGTTCATTGGGTCATATAATGCCATGATGGGCAGGACGAACGAGACGAAAATAAGATTTATTTTCAAGCTCCTTGAAAGCACTGCCTTTTATATATGGTGTAACATCGAAAATGCCCGAAATTCCGCTACTTGTAAGAATTTCAATTTTGTAATTATCAAGTGGAACAGCTTTTACTATGGTATCCATACGGGTCACCTTTCATTTCAATGGTTCAATCTTAAAAACCGGTTCACCTGAAACAGCCAATTTCCAATTTGCCAACAAGTCTTCTTTATGGATTTCTATCCAGGCTTGAACCAATTTCATCTTTCCCGGCGGCAGGCTACCACCCAAAATTGAACCATCTTCAATTGCAATCAAGGCATCGTATTCCCCATAAGAAGTACATAAGAATAAGGATACCGTAAAACATAGAAATTGCAGGCATAATCAACTTTCACTTGTTATATTTTTTCCGATACCAAGCCGTATTGATAAAAAAATCCACCACACGATTTTTTATAAGGATGACATATCCTGAACATATTTTTTATGAGATGTCAATAAAGGCATGTAAACGCAGTAAAAAGGGCATTCAAACAGTCTATAACCTATAGATAAAATCAATCAAAAAATGGAAATTCATATATTAGTTACTTCAAGTAAAATATAAGATAAGCACTCTTAACCCTTCTAAAGCATATAAAATATTCGCTTAAAACATTCCCGTTCAGAGCCCTGGGACGAGAAAAAAATCTGCGTAATCTGCGGATATTTTTTTTAACCATCTCAAAAAATAAAATCCGTGGACAGAAAATTGGACTTATGCTCTCTGACAATCCGTGTCAGAATGTGCTGATTGAGTGCCACGTCCTTTGCGGCAACGAGGGTCCGGATGGAAAATGCGCGAAGGGCATCGGATACGGACAGGGTTCCCTCGGCGGAATCTTTCCTGCCGGTGAACGGAAATGTATCCGGTCCTCTCTGGCACTGGCAGTTGATGTTGAGGCGGCACACCTGATTGACCAGGGGATCGACCAGCGCGGCTATCCGGTTCGGATCGGTCCCGAAAATGCTCAGCTGCTGACCATAATCGGATTTCACCACATAGCTGATGGGCGCTTCAATATCATCAAACTCACATACGGGAATGACCGGACCGAACTGCTCCTCATGATATACCCGCATCCGGTCATTGACCGGAAACAGAATTGCCGGATAGAAAAAACTGTGATACACCGCCCCGCCATTCGGATTGATGACCTCAGCCCCATGCTGTCCGGCATCGGTGATCAGATCCGTGAGGTACTGCGGCTTATCCGGCTCCGGCAGGGGGGTAATAAACACGTTGTCTTTCCATGGCACGCCGACTTCAAGCCGGCTGACAGCCTCTGAAAAACGGCTCAAAAATTCATATCTTACCTTTGAATGAACAAAAAGAATCTTCAGCGCCGTGCAGCGCTGGCCGTTAAATGACAGGCAGCCCATCACGCATTCCCTGACCGTCAGGTCAAGGTCGGCATCCGGGAGGATGATGGCGGCATTTTTGGCTTCAAGCCCCAGCACACACCTGAGCCGATGCGGTTTCGGGTGCTGCCAGCGCAATGCATCGGCCGCACGGCTTGATCCGATCAGCGCCAGCACATTCACACTTCCGGTTGCCATCAGGGCGGGAATGATCTCTCTTCCCCGGCCGTAGAGCACGTTGATGACGCCTTCGGGAAACACCTCCTGAAACGCGGCCAACAGCGGACCGTACAGCAGGGCGCCGTGTTTGGGCGGCTTTAAAATCACGGTATTTCCCATGATCAGTGCCGGAATCAGGGTGGTAAAGGTTTCATTGAGCGGGTAGTTATACGGGCCCATGCAGAGAACCACCCCAAGCGGCGCGCGACGGATCTGGCCGATAATGCCCTGTTCGATCACAAACCGGCTGGAGACGCGATCCAGATCTTTTACGGCATCCACCGTGCCCTGGATATAATCCACGGTCCGGTCGAATTCCTTTTCGGAGTCGGCCCGGGATTTTCCGATTTCCCACATCAGGAGATTGACCACCTGCTGTTTCTGCTCCTTCATGCGGCAGACAAATTCCTGAACGATGCTGATCCGGCCGGCTACCGACATGGTGGGCCAGAGTCCTCTTCCGCTGCTGTATGCCTTGACCGCTGCCGCCAATGCGTCCATCGCCTCGACTTGCGTCACCAGAGGGTAGTATCCGATACATTTACGCTCCACGCCTGCGGCCGTTTTCACGCATACCGGTGATGCCACCGTGTGAATGGGTCCCTTCCAGTAACGCAGCTGGCCGTCAGACAGATAAAAATCCTGGGAGAACGGCTCCCGAAGCGCAAATTGCTCCGGAATCTCTGCCTCATCCGGAAATAGGGATTGAAAATGTTCTGGTGGGTTCATGGTGGGTTACCTGTGATCTGTAAAGGGTTAAGGGTTAAGGGTTAATCTGACTTCTGTCCTCTGTCTGCTGTCCAGTACCATCCGATAGGCGGACACGGGGGGCCGCCCCTACCCTTTCGAGTTGCTATCCTTTTTTTTACCCAGTCCTCAACACTCAGTCCTGCTCACTTAATTCACCGCCATCATGGCCCTGGCATAAAATTTTTCGATATACTCTTTGACCATGCGTCGTGATGAAAACTGCGGGGCGCAGCTTTTGATGGATTCTTTCATGACCCGGACCCATTCGTGGCGTATCCCCTTTTCAGAGACCTTGTAATACATGGGGATGATCCGGTTTTCCAGCAGGTCGTAGAGGGCTTCGGCGTCCGCCTTGTCTCTGTCTTTATCATCACTTTTCGACCCGAAGGACCAGCCGTTTTTGCCGTTGTAGCCTTCCATCCACCACCCGTCACAAATGCTCAGATGCGGTACCCCGTTGAGCGCCGCCTTCATTCCGCTGGTTCCGCTTGCCTCCATCGGGGGGATGGGATTGTTCAGCCACACATCCACGCCATGAACCATATATTGGGCGAACTGCTCGCCGTAATTTTCCACAAATGCAATGCGCCCGCCCATCTCCGGATCACGGGCGGCATTGAATATCCGCTGCAGAATTCGTTTTCCCGGGTCATCGGCCGGATGGGCCTTTCCAGCAAATATGATCTGAATGGGTTTCCAGCGGTCGTTGAGCATTTTTTTCAACCGATTCGTGTCATAAAAAATCAGATCCGCCCGCTTGTACGTGGCAAATCGCCGGCCGAAACCGATGGTAAGCACCGATGGATCCAGAAATGTTCCCCCGGGTACCAGCATGGACGGACTGACATGATCCCTGGCCCAGCGCTGACGGGTCTGATCCCGGATGGCATCGATGAGTTTAATTTTCAGCCAGTAATGAGTCCGCCACAGTTCATCATCCGGTATTTCCTCGATCAGTTCCCAGATATACTGGCTGTCATGATCATCTATCCAGTCCTGACCGAAATATTTATTAAACAGTAAATGCATTTTGGGCTCAATCCATTTGGGCAAATGAACCCCGTTGGTGACATAATCGATGGGAATGGCCTCTTCAGACACCTGAGGCCACATACACTGCCACATCCGACGTGTCACCTGCTGGTGTTTTTTACTGACACAGTTTCTAAAACCCGACATCCTCAATGCAAACGCCGTCATATTAAACCCTGCTGTCGGATTTTCAGGATGGATTCCCAGCTTCATGAACTTATCGTGATCCAGCCCCAGAGAGGGCCAGTAGGAACTGAAATACTTTTCGAGAAGATGAAACGGGAACACGTCATGGCCGGCCGGAACCGGCGTATGGGTCGTAAACACGGTCGTCTGCCGAACATTTTCCGCCGCTTCTTCAAAACTCATGCCTTCGAGAATCCGATCCCTGATCCGTTCCAGAATTGCAAACGCCGGGTGGCCTTCGTTCAGATGAAGAATGGAATGTTTGATTCCCAGCTTTTCGAGCACCTCTGATCCGCCGATCCCGAGAACGATTTCCTGGCGAAGCCGCTGCTCAAGATCACCGGTATAAAGGCGGGATGAAATGCCATGGTTCCAGGGGTCATTGATTTCAATATCCGTATCCATCAGATACAGGCACACCCGGCCCACTGAAATTTTCCATACCGCCACATACACCTCCGGCTGGATCAAAGGCACCTTGACCAAAAGCTGCTTGCCGTTTTCGTCCAGTACCCGATAAATGGAAGCTGCATCCCGGTCCAGAATCTGATCAAAATTCTCCTGCCATCCATCTTCCCGAATCCGCTGATACAGATATCCTTCCGGATACATGAATCCAATGGCCGTCAGGGGCAATCTCAGATCGCTGCTTTCCTTGATAAAATCCCCGGCGAGAAATCCCAGACCACCGGCATAAAACGGCAGGGAATGATGCAGGCCGTATTCCGCGGAAAAATAGGCGATTCTGTGGGTTTCGATATCCACAGGTTTGTCGCGGATACTGCATTTCTGTTCCAGAATTTCCCTGCGGAATTTATCAATTACCACGTCATAATGACGAAGGTATTCCAGGTCATTTGCAAATATATTCAGTGTTTCTGCCGAAAGCTCGCTGAGCATTTTTACCGGATTGTGCATGTTTTTTTTCCAGGTCTGCCGGTCAATTTTTTTAAACAGCATACGGGCTTCCGGATGCCAGCTCCACCACAGATTCGCAGCGATTTCCCCGAGTCCGCTGAGACGGGGAGGCAGATTGGTAAAAATATTCTGAGTAATATCCATAACCAGTTTCCCTTTCATTAAAAACGCAAAAATCCATCCCTGACGATTCAAGACGCTTGCGACTCAATAGCCTCGACTCTTGTAACTCACGCCTGCTGGGCCTCACGGCTGTTCCGGCTTGCGACCCACGACTGTTTTTAACTCACGACTCACGACTGCTTTTGGCTC
>Ga0265294_10008513_pt1 | contig 11958 bp, 11 predicted proteins | sample MunlanPumphouse3_FD_192504 | JGI IMG/M metagenome (GOLD analysis project Ga0265294, IMG submission 192504) | Groundwater microbial communities from a municipal landfill in Southern Ontario, Canada - Pumphouse #3 | ecosystem: Environmental > Aquatic > Deep subsurface > Groundwater | place... | reverse complement strand
TAGTCACATGGGTGTTTACCGTTGAGTATTTCAACTTGAGTTTGTCTGCGGATTCTTTAAGTGTATAGCCTTCGACAAGTAGTTCGAAAACTTCCTTTTCCCTACGAGTAAGTCGTGCAAGTCTCTCTGCTTTTTCTTTCGCAAAAAGCGTCATGACATTCACCTCCTACATTTCCTGCCTCAATAATGATTTTTGCGCTTATTAACCATACTTTCAATTCATATGTTCTAGTGAGTTTTGCTTTTTCGGCTCTGATTTATATCTTCTGTGACAAAATCACTTTCCAAACACTTCTTACTATTTTATAATCAGTATCAAATAAAACATATTATTACATGGAGGGTCGCAGATATGGAAAAGGTTTTTGCCAAACTACGAAGATTCAACATGGTCATGGGTGCTCTTCATCTTGTACAGGGAATAGCGATGATATTTCTTGCTACCAGCGTGATCCGGAAGATATCTGAATTCGCTCCTGAGATCAAACAATTTTATATAACATATGACCCGGCTGTCCAGTCGCTTGTCACAGCAGAACGAACACTTTTCGAACTGCCATTCGGAATACTGGTCGCCGTTTTTCTGCTTCTCTCTGCAGGGGCACACGCGCTGATTTCTTTACCGAAGAAACTTAACGCTGTTTACAATGCTGATCTTCTGCAAGGTATAAACAAATTCCGCTGGTTTGAGTATGCCTTGAGTTCTTCGGTGATGATCGTGCTTATCGCAACTCTTTTCGGGATCTATGACGTGGTATCTTTGGGCTTGATTTTCATAGTAAACGCGACAATGAATCTTTTCGGACTTGTCATGGAGCAGCTTAATGCCGGAAGAGGCGATGGAAAGATTAAGTGGGGACCATTCGTTTGGGGTTCTTTTGCCGGAATAGCTCCCTGGGCGGCTATAATAGTATATATGACAGGCACCGGAAATTATGATCAGGTACCCTGGTTTGTCTGGGCGATCGTAGGAACGTACTTCGTTGCCTTCAACACCTTCCCGATAAATATGATACTTCAGTATAAGAGGGTCGGGAAATGGAAGGATTATCTCTATGGAGAGAGAACATATATAGTGCTCAGCCTTGTTGCTAAAACCATTCTTGCGTGGCTTGTTCTTTTCGGTGCGATGCAGCCATGATCTATATCTTTGCTGTCTGGAACTTTGTTGTAATGGGGCTTTATGCTTTTGACAAAAACAGAGCCGTGCGTAAGGGGTGGCGGATACCTGAAAAGACACTCCTTACTGCTGCTTTAGTTGGCGGTGCGGCAGGTGCGATGTTGGGGATGTATGTTTTCAGGCACAAAACGAAACATGCTAAATTCCGGTTTCTTGTGCCTGCCGCTCTTGTGATACAGGCCGTGCTGTTGTATGCTTTATTTACATGATCTGTGAATAACCGGGTGTAATGAGGAGTGTATCATGAAAGCATTATTTATCGGCGGGACGGGGACCATCAGCTCATCTATAACAAATCTTGCTGCATCTCTCGGTTGGGAGCTTCATCTTCTCAACAGAGGCCGCAGAAATTCCGATCTGCCAGGCAGCGTCAGAACGATCGAATGCGATATCAATGACGAAGAGCGCGTGTCGGATCTTATCCGCGGTATGAGTTTTGATGTAATTGTTGATTTTATATGTTTCACCCGTGAACATGCTAAACGCGATTACAGACTTTTTAACGGTAAAACACAGCAGTTCATCTTCATTTCATCTGCCTCTGCATATATGAAACCGCCCGACAGTTATCCTGTCACCGAATCCACGCCGCTGCGCAATCCCTACTGGCAGTACTCGCGCGATAAGATCGCATGTGAAGACTATTTCACCGGGCTTTTCAGAGGTGAGGAATTTCCTGTAACGATCGTACGTCCCAGTCACACATACAACGAAAGGTCCGTCCCTGTAGGACTTCACGGTGAGCGCGGCAGCTGGCAGGTCCTGAAACGTATCATCGACGGCAAGCCTGTCATCATCCACGGTGACGGTACCTCGCTGTGGACCCTGACCCACAGCAGAGATTTTGCCAAAGCATTCGTTGGACTTATGGGAAACATCCATGCAATCGGAGAAGCAGTTCACATAACCTCTGACGAATATTTAAGCTGGAATCAGATCTACGGTTGTGTCGCTAAAGCCCTCGGTAAGGAACTTAAGCCCTTCTATGTTTCTTCGGATCTTCTGGCTTCTGCCTGTTATTTTGATATCCGCGGAGCTTTGCTTGGGGATAAATCCAACTGCGCGGTATTCGATAATTCGAAGATCAAGCGGCTGGTACCGGGTTTTACTGCGGAGATAAGGTTCGACCAAGGTGTTCGTGAGACGGTCGGATATATACTGGCTCATCCGGAGCTTCAGATAGTGGATCCGGAGTTCGACAGGTGGTGCGACGATGTTATAGGCAGGATCGAAAAGGCTTTACTGTCACAGCCCTGATTTTCGCTGATAATCCTGTGGTCATCCGATATTACCCTACCTCACCCTGTAAGCAGTCGCCGGTCCTTCTCCAAGTCTCTTCACAATCTTCTTATCCGTAAGCTTATAAATGACCCGGAGCGTCTTCGCCTTGTTGAACCCCGTCTCCCTGTCGATCTCTTCCCTTGTAAGCTCACGTCCGTCCTTCAGCAGCCTGTAGATAACACTTTCATCCTTTGAGAGACCAGTCGGGTCATCATTCAAAACCGGTAATGTGATCCTGATGAAATTATCACTGACTAGAAAATCGGGTTTCGTTATACTGTCTTTGTATTCCCTGTTGATACGAAAAACTCCGGATCCGAAGGTCTCTATAAGATTCAGTCTGTAAAACACTCCCGCGATCACAGGATTTCTCAACATCGAAAGATTCTTGTTGAGATAGTCATCTTCTGTTACTCCTTCAGGCAAACCACCCGGCGAAGTTATCTCGATCTTATCCTCGAACATTGCGATCCGGATATATGAGTTGAGATCCCATACTCTGTGAACTATAGCATTTGCAACAGCTTCTCTGAAAGCTTCCTTCGGGATCAACTCTTTCCTGACGCGGTAAAAACCTTCGATCTCTTCATAGGTGTAAAAGAGTTTGTAGATTTCCATTGCTCTGTCATACTGTGACAGGAGAGATCTTCCGTCTATCGTTTCCCGGAAAAGTATCTTGTCAATAGTCCTTCCGAACCTTGCGATATCAATGCCCGAAAAGCGGACATCATTGCTGTCTGCCAGCAATTCTGCGGCAAAATTATAGTATCCGTCTTTATGATACAGGTTCAGTGTTTTAAGAATATTCAAATCAACGGTCTCGATACCGATGCATTCCTGAAGCTTAGATTCAAGTATCGAAAATTTTAGATCCGGGGAGGATGCGGCCCTCTCTTCATATCCTAAATTTGCACCTTCTAAAGCTAATCTGCGCAGTTCCGGCCGCTTAACTTCAATAGTTGCGGTGTCAGCTCTTTTATACGCTTTCCCTTTATAAAAATAAGGCTTGTCCTGCCCTTTCATTACGGACAGGATAATAACAGTGCTTTCCTCCCGTTGGTCCAAAGCCAGTCTGAAATCCGGAACCGGATCCAGAGAGGAGTTTATCATATTCTCAATTCTCAAACATTCATTTTCAGGGTCGGGTATACCTATGACTTTTCCACTGTCATCGATGCCGAAAATTATCCTGCCGTCGTTATAGTTAGCAAAAGCACTTACTGTTTTAAGGAAAGTGCCGGTTACTTCTCTCTTAGTTTCAAAGTCAAAACTTTCATTTCTGTCCACTCTAAAGTCCCCCGTAACACTCAAATTCTGCAGCACTTCGATAGATCAGAGTATAACAGGGAACAGCTTGAAATGCAACGATTTATTTATCGTTGCATATATCGTTGCATTTGGTTTCTGTTGTATTTCAATTACCTGCCTTTCAGACAGGAAATGACAAAGAGAAAAGCGCAGAAAGCTCCTTTGTAAGTCCTGTCATATTGAAGCACTCTGCATATCTTCTGATAGAGTTTTTGAGTTTGTATAGAACTACGGAATCAGGATCCATACCTGCGACTGACAGATTCCGGAACATTTTCTCCTTCGCCTCTTTAACATCCGGATCCTCAAAAGTATAGTGACCGGCTGTTTCAGTTATCAGCGATGTCAGTCCTGTGTCGGAAAGTATATCTTCAGTCGACAGAGCGGTTTTATCCGGAGTCATCCACTTCTTCCATTTTCCGCTTATCACTGTTTGCCTTGCGATCACTGCCCGGAAATCTGAACATTTATCAATTACACTCTGCTTATACAAACTTTCTTCTACTCTGTTTAACAGAAGATATGTTTTCGTCTCTTCGACGCCAAACTCCGGGGCGACATTAGCTGCTGTGATTCCTAAATACGGATGTATCAGCAGTGTCTGGTCTGAAAGATAATCAGCATTATGTTCCTTAAGTCCGGTTCCATATCTTGCAGCGGCTTGCGCAAGTTTCATACCTGCCTCAGCGTCGAAATGTCCTACGTTTTCTGTCAGACGGGTAAGAGTCCCAGTTTGTCCGACAATGAACAGCGGATCCGGAAGTCCTCTCCCGGATGTTTCCGCGTTCAGCTTTCGGATAAAATCCTCAAAAGCCCCAATCGATGTCAATCCGCCATTTGTTTCTTCAGTTCCGACTTCATACGCAACGGGCGGAAGCTCTCTTCTGATGCGTTCTGATTCTACATGTGCGATCAGTTCAACCGAGCGGGAAATGACTGTGTCAAGCGGAATGACTCCGCTGCAGTGCGGATCCTTTGTGGGGTCGATGTGCAGCAGATCGAATCCGGATACAAGATCCTCTACGTAGGAAGATTTGGCTATTTCCATCGCCTCATCCTCAGGCAGGGCATCTTTTCTTTCAGCATCACGCTGCCATGGCCCCCCGTGATCCCTGCAAATATAGTATAAACCTTCGAATCCGATTTTCTCAGCTATCAGAGAGATCTCACGCACGAAGTCTTTCTGGTTCCAGCCGCACACATATCCTCCGCCCAATTCATAAGCATCTATCTGATTGCGGCTTGCTATGAACATAACCGGGAAGTCTGATTCTTTTGCCGCTAGCAAAGATGCTTCAATAACGGGCCTGGACATCGGACCTATCCCGAGCAATGTACATCTGCGTTTCTTCCCGTTTCTGAGGCATTCAATGCCCTCCATTAATTCATACATGCTGATTTTTCTCATTTTGATACTCCCTGTCGACAATTTCAAATTTGCAGATATTTTTTATGACAGACCTTTTCAACAGGCGCAAATTTCAGCCATGCCGCGATCTCCATAAGCTCGTTTGTCAGATCGCCCGGTGCTATCGGATAATGATGCTCATAATTCCGGACAAGGATGGTATTCACGAAATCCATGACCCCTATCTCTTCCTGATTGAGTTTGAGGTTTCCCAGCCATCCGCGGCTGCCGAAAAAACTCGGTTTCACGTCTCCGAGAAAGTCCCCTTCAGCTATCAGTATCCTGTCGCATTCACCTGAAATGCGTCCGACAGTAATATGCTGGGGAGCAAAGACCATGTCTCTGACTACTCCACAGCTGTTTAGTTCTTCTCCTTCAGTGTGTGGGAGCCCGTGATAATTGACACCAAGCGAGAATGCCTTATCTCCCATAAATCTTCTGGATGCAGGTCCGCAGTGCCACATCAGAACGGTATCGTCTGAGGCATCAAAATCCGACAAATCCATCAAAGTTGTCTGTTCTCCGGAAATTGCCGAAAGCATAATCATGCTGACAGCACTTAGCACATCACCTTCACAGGAAGCTATTATCCCTTCATCGTTGAGCTGAGCGACAACAGAGCAAACGCTGTAACGCATCTCACTCTGAAATTTCGGCCAGCAACTTATGGCGAGCGCATCATAACTGTTTTCCCTGATAAGATCTTTATATGCAAGATAGACTCTTGCATTAGTTTCAAGCAACGCGTAAGACTTCGGATGTACCCCTGTCGATCCTTCTGAAAGTATCTTCATTGCTCCGGGGAGATCTTGCGCTTTGTAACTCAGAGCTCTGTCTTTGATTTCAGAGAATTCATGCAGTCTGTTGAAGCTCATCCCGTCAAATCTCTTAAGCAGCTTTCGTTCGTCAAAATACAGATCATCGAATCCCGGAGCGATCCCACCGATCAAAGCGATTTTCGCAGCGGAAAGCTTCTTTATCGCTTTCAGAGAACGTACGGTCACTGTGAACCTGTCATCGAAAACAGCATCTCCTGTGTTTCCGTAAAACCATTTGACCGGGATATCGTACTCCCTGAGATAATTTCCGATGATACTCTTGTACATGTTCATACTGCAGAAGGAGTTAAACGGAACAGCTCCGCTTTCCGCTTCTTCAGGTATTGCCCAGATGCCAAGGCGTGCATTCCGGATCCTGGCGAAAACAGGAGCAAGCCTTCCCGCAGAGAAACTGGTATTTTGTAAAAGCAGGAAATCCGTTCCATGCCCTTCACATGCCTTCACCGCTCTTATAGCATCATCCTCATTTATTACTTCGTCCGGATAGACATACAGATCGAGATCCATCTTATCTGCTGTGATCTGCAGAGCGTCCGCAGAGCGCTTGAACCGCTCTCTTTTGTCCCCGGGGAAGCTCAGCTGACTTGTTCCTACAAGAGCGATCTTTAGTTTTGGCATATATCATTCCTCCAGCTCATTCGTTATTTATATTTTTCTGAAGCTATCAGAGCAGCTCCGATGACTCCGGCATTGTCACCTGATCCGGCTCTGACTATTTTCAGGTCCTCATACAAGTGCGGGTAAGTGTGTGCTTTCAAAGCATCCATCATGTCTTCTTCGAAAAGTTTTAAAGCTTTCGTAACACCCCCACCCAGAACTATCATTTCCGGATCGAAAAGCTGTACCAGTACGGAAAGTCCCAATCCGAGCTTTCTTCCGGCTGCTCTCCATATCCCGGCTGTATATTCGTCCCCGGCAAGAGCTGCCTTCTCAGCATCGATACAGTCTGCAGAAGTGTTTATACCTTTTAATGAAAGATGTTCCATGTAAGCATTTGCTATCGCGGATCCGGATGAATATTCCTGGAGACAGCCTATGCATCCGCAAGTGCACTTCCGTCCGTTTTCATCCACACATATATGTCCGAATTCGCCGGCAGAATCATGTTTGCCGTGAAGGATCTTCCCGCCGGTTATGATCCCGCAACCGACACCGGTACTGACAGTAACATAGATGAAATCGTTCGCTCCTCTTGCAGCTCCCGTTCTCATCTCTCCATATGCCGCGGCATTGCAGTCCCTCTCCAGAACGACCGGAAGGCCGCATCTGTCACTGACAAGCTTTCGGATCGGAACACCTTTCCACCCCAAAGTCGCTATATCGACCGCTATCCCCTCAGACAAATCGAGCGGCCCGGGAGAACACAATCCTATTCCTGAAATTTTGTAAGCAGGTGCTCCTGACACGGCGATGACCCTTTTCACTGTCTGGGCTATCCTGTCGGCAACTATCCCTGCTTCTGAACCTGGACCGGTTTCAGTTTTCTCCAGAGACAGTATCTTTCCCTCGCGATCAGTTACAGCTGCTGCGATCTTGGTACCTCCAAGATCAACACCTACCAAAAGCCTCTCATCCATCGTTATCCTCCATGTTTGGGCAAAAAGCAGAGCTTATCTGCGAAATTGCGGCAGATAACCGATTTCAGCATCAAACATTTCATTCACCATCTTTTCTATCTGCACCGGAGAGATGCTCGCTGCGGTAAGGGGATCCAATGTGATCGCCATAACTGCAGCTTCCCGGTCGCCGGTCAGTGCCGCCTTTACCGCAAGCTCTTGAACATTTATATTGCTGCGGTCAAGAGCTGCGAGCTGGGGTGGCAGATCTCCTACATAGCAGGGTCTGATGACATCCTTTTCAACCAGACAGGGTACTTCAACACAGCAATCATTTGGCAGATTTGTAATAAACCCTTTGTTCATGACATTGCCGTTTATCCTGAAAGCCTTCCCCGTCTCCATTGCTTTGATTATTTCGCAGCCGTATTCATTGCTTCGTTTAATTTCCATATCTTCTTTACCGTCGATCTGACGGAGAAGCTTATCATAATATTCATCCTGTCTGTCACTTGCGAAATCGAAGCATCTCCCATTCCATTTCTTCAGCCAGGAGTCGATTTTCCCTATTTTCTCGATCATTTCTTGCGATCTGCGATAGTATGGTACATACTCCGAAAAGTGATAACTGGACTCCGTAACAAAATATTTGAAAGTCTTCAGGACTTCGAATTTGATCATATCTTTCTGATAGATACCGGGATCATTCATGACCTCACGGAGTTTCGGGTACAGATCCTGTCCCTTCCATTTAAGATCCAGGAACCAGGCCATGTGATTTATACCCGCTGCTGTATAGCTCACTTCCTCGTAAGGAACACCGCAATAGCCGGCGATATCCTCTGAAGTACCCTGCACACTGTGACAGAGACCGATCATTTTGATACTTGTTGCCTTATTTACAGCCCAGGTAATAATTGCCATAGGGTTCACATAGTTCATAAGTAAGGCATCCGGGCATACTTTTTCCATATCCCGGCATATATCGATCATAACCGGTATAGTCCTTAATCCACGGAAAACTCCTCCCGGTCCCAGAGTATCGCCGACTGCCTGGTCGACACCGTATTTCTGAGGTATCTCCAGATCATGCCGATAAGCTTCGAGGCCGCCCTGCTGAAATGTCGTGATAACATACTTCGAGCCCCGCAATGCCTTCCGCCTGTCCATATATGTCTCGACCGTCACATCGCTGTTAAGAGTCGAAGCCATCCTTTCAAGCATTTTTCGAGCCGTCTCAAGTCTTCCTTCATCGATATCTGTGAGCGCTATCACACTTCCTGCAAGTTCAGGACTGAGCATTATATCACCGCCTAATGTTCTGGTGAAAACTACGCTCCCTGCGCCGATTATCGTTATCCTGGCCATAATGCCCCTCCAAAGTATTATTTGTAATATCCGTATTCTTCTACAGCTTCCATAAACGCCACAAGGTTTTCCCACGGAACTTCAGGTTCTATCATATGGGCAGGACCGATCAATAGTCCGCCGTTCCTGCCGACAGTTTCCATTCTTAATTTGACTTCACGCTTTACATCATCCGGGGTTCCGAACGGCAGTGTGCTCTGGACACCTATAGTTCCCCAGAAAGCCAGCCTGTCTCCGTATTTACTTTTTACGACTGCCGGATCGATACATTCGGGTTGGACAGGATTAAGGACATTGATCCCTATCTCTATCAACTCATCGATGATCTCGCCGGGATTTCCGTCCGAATGATAGAATACGTGTATATCCGGTTTTATGTTTTTAGCGGCAGCAATTATTTTACTCATCCGCGGTTTAAACCATTTTCTCCACAACTCGGGACTTATCATCATACCTGTCTGCATAGCTACATCATCTCCGAGCATCAGCACGTCAACCCCCGCTTGTGCAAATTTCATGGCCATATCGATACGAAGATGCATAAGCCTGTCGAGAAGACATTCTGCCATATCAGGTTCAGCCGCCATGTCCATGATGAATTCTTCAAATCCTCTGATCTGCCATGCTGTCTCGAAGAGTGTCGTTGCAAGAGAAGCACACGCCGCCAAACCATCACTCTGAATGTTTTCCACTCTCTTCCCCAGATCCTCCCATCGGTAATTTTCCATATAGTCGGGAAAAGGATAATCAACGATGTCGTTGACACTTTCTGCAAACTTGAGAGGAGATACGATCCGTTCGAAATGAAGGCTCTGATCCTGTCCCTTTACATATCCGATGCCCCATTCAATGATCGTCAGATCTCCCGTCAGATCGCGTCCTTCGAAATATGATGAATAGTCTTTCTTGTTCACGGTCTCATTGAAAAGGACCAATCTTGTATCGATACCGAAATATTTCTCATAATCGGTCTCTCCTGTTATCCTCCGGAATTTTTCATAAAACGGAGGTGTAAATCCCCAGCTGAGATCTACAGGTACTCTGTCCGGGATCTGTCTTGACAGAGCCGTGTTGACTCTTTCTCTCGAATTCATAAAGTTGTGCTCCTGCTAAGATTTGACTCCGCCTGACATCAAGCCTTCCATGATTTGTTTCTGAAAAATGATAATGAATAGAATAATAGGTATAAGCATCAGCGAACCATAAGCACTTATGTTTTCCCAAGGTGCATAATATGGGCTGAAAGAAGCGATCTCAAGCATCCCGACAGTCAGAGTCTTAGTCTCCTGCATTGAAAAAATCAGCGGAGTCATAAACTCATTCATTCCTGTAATAAAATTGATGATCAATATCGTAGCTACTGCAGGTCTCATGAGAGGTAAGATTATAGTGATCATCGACCGGAAAAATCCGGATCCATCGATCCAGGCAGCTTCTTCAAGTGACAATGGAAATTGCTTCAGATAAGATGTGATTATCCATGTGGAAAAAGGAAGAAGCATGCTTGTGTAAAGTATAAACATCCCCCCCATCTTGTCTATAAGATCAAACTTGTTGAACATTTGGAAAAGCGGAATCACTGTTGTTGCCATTGGTAATATCGATGAAAGGAAAATAAACATCAGAGCGATATTTGAACCGCGGAACTTGATCCTGGCGAATGCATAAGCTGCCAGAACACTGAAAAGTGTTGAAGCAAGAAGAGAGAACGATAATATCACCGCAGTATTTGAAGCGAATTTCCAGAAATTGAGAGTTTCGAAGATCAAAGTATAATTAGCCAGTGTGGGCTGCAGAGGAATATAATGTATAGGTGATGTAAAAATCATCTCTCTCGGAGTTATCGACGATAGGAATATCCAGTATATCGGCAACAGAAAGACCACCGATGTAATGATTGTAGCTATCCAGACGATCGTCTTATATATGATATTTCTTTGCTTTACTTTCATTATTTGTCAATCCTTTGCGCGTTTCAGCATCATGATCCCGGTTATCCCAACTATACCGCCTATGATAAATATGCATACACCAATGGCGGATGAGTATCCGAATGAAAGATTCATAAAGCCTTCCATATATACCCGATATGATAACAGTGAAGTAGCAGTACCCGGACCGCCTTTCGTCATAGCATAGACAAGATCAAAGGAAGTCATTCGCCAGATCGTAAAGAAGATCAATACTGTTATAAGCACAGGCTTGATCATCGGCAAGGTGATACAAGTTAGTTTCTTCCAGCTGCCTGCGCCATCTACAGTTGCGGACTCATATATTTCAGTATCGATCCCCTGAAGACCGGCTAAGAGCATAACAGCCATGAAGGGCGTATCTTTCCACACATCGGTTATTATCACTGCGAACCGTGCACCCCAGATAGTCACGAGCCAGTCAGGCTTTACACCGAACAAGCGACTGAGTATATCGTTTATTAGTCCATACTCACCGTTGAACATCCAATATGCCGCTATACCGGCAACTATCAGAGGCATTGCCCAAGGTATGAGCATGATAGTCCTTATGAATCTTCGGCCTTTGAATTTGATATTCATCAGTTCAGCAAAAGCTATCCCCAAAATCAGGTGAAGGACTATCGACGTGACAGTAAAGAGAAAAGTAAACCATAAGGTGTCGATCAGCGTTTTATCCGAAAATATTTTCTTAAAATTACCGAGCCCGATATAAAAGTTTGTTCCTCTTATTATGTTATAGTCACGAAGACTGTACCAGAATGTCATCATCATAGGATACAGAGCAGTGAAAACTCTCGTAAGCAATACCGGCATTATAAGGAACCAGGCCAGTACCGATCTTTTCTTCATCAATGATACATTGCGCATCGTCTGCTCCTCAATTTCTCAGAATATACATCAAACAAGCATTATTAAGCAGACCGAGGCTGCACAGCCGGCAGCCCCGGTAAGCATCTTTCTATGTAAAATGTCAGCTTATGTTATGGTTCAAGCAGAGCTGCTATCTGTTCAACACCTTGCTCGATACATTCATCAAGCGTGATCT
>Ga0265294_10008508_pt1 | contig 11968 bp, 11 predicted proteins | sample MunlanPumphouse3_FD_192504 | JGI IMG/M metagenome (GOLD analysis project Ga0265294, IMG submission 192504) | Groundwater microbial communities from a municipal landfill in Southern Ontario, Canada - Pumphouse #3 | ecosystem: Environmental > Aquatic > Deep subsurface > Groundwater | place... | reverse complement strand
TTTTCAAGAACGACTAGAGAAAGTTTTAGCAGCAGGACGAAAATCATATGAGAAATCTACACTTTATAAAAAGAAATATGATGTTTTAGTTGTTAAGTTAAAGCGTTCTAATGATGGTATTAAAACACTTCAAAGTTATATTGATGAGTATCGTAGTAAAATTGATGACCTTCAAGATGTCATCAAACACCATGAGAAAACCATACACAATCTACAAAAACCAGCTTAATTAGAGACTTTAAACTTCTTCATTGTGGATATAAAGCCCAAAGAGGTTTTGGCTTTATAAAATTTTAATTTTTAATTGTTTTTTTTATATAAACAAAAGCTAATATACTTGCAATTAAAGTCATAAATGAGATTAATATTCCCATTGTAAGCCAATTGCTATATAAAAACCCTAATTGCAAATCTGGTTCTCTGAAAAACTCTGAAATTATCCTAGTAATTGAGTATAAAATTCCATATATAATAGCCAACTCACCATTGAAACTTTTTCTTTTTCTATAGATATATAAAATAATAAATACTAAAAGACCTTCTAAAATAGCTTCATAAAGCTGTGATGGATGTCGCAAGATTCCATTTACATTAATTGCCCAAGGAACATCAGAAACGCGACCTACAAGCTCTTGATTTACAAAGTTTCCAATTCTACCTAAGACATATCCAGCACTTATCCCTAAAACTGCAATATCGGCTAAAAACCAAAAAGAAACCTTGTTTTTTCTGCAAAACAAATATGAAGCCAAAATAAATCCAATAAATGCACCATGGTAACTCATGCCCGAAATCCCAGCATATACGCCATTAATATAAGGGTTAAAAATTTGCCACGGATGGGTTAGATAGTAACTGGTGTGGGTATCATAAAAAAGAACATACCCAATTCTTGCACCTAAAATTACTCCAATTTCGGCCCACCAAATATAGCCGTCAAAAAGTTCTGACTTTATAGGAAGTTTGTCTTTTTTAATAATCCATTTTGCAACAAAAATAGCACTTAAAAGTGCCGCTGCATACATAATTCCATACCAATGGACAGCAATTGAGCCTAAGTGAAAGGCAACTGGATCAAAGTGTGAATAGATATTTTGCCAAAATTGCATTATTGTTCTAACGCTTGTGCTATGAGTTCAATAGGATTTTTAAATATAATATCATCGGCATTGGCTAAATGTAACGAGTTTACAATTTGCATTCGACACGCACTGCATTCCGCACTTACAATATTGGCATTAGTTTCTTTAATCATGGCAGCTTTGGGCATTCCCGCTGCTTTTGCAAACTCATATTTTTCAGTTTGCATGGTAACTCCACCAAACCCACAACATCGGTTAGGATCACTCATTTCAGTTAAGGTGTAGTTTTGTGCTAAAAGTTTTCGAGGCTCTTTATGAATGCCTTGCATTTTTTTAGCATGGCATGGGTCATGATAGGTAACCAAATCCGATACATTTTTTCCTTTAGAAGCCAAAATTTCTTGAAGTTTGGTATTGCTTTCAAGCCATTGAGTTGCCATTTTTACCTTTGGAGCAATTTTAGCGGCTCTTTGCTTCCATTCAGGCTGATTGTGTAAATAGTGAACCCAGTCAATATTTATCATGGCACTGCAAGTGGCTTCAGGAATAATAATGGCGTCAACATCGTCAATAAAAGTTTCAAAATATTCAATATTTTTCTTTACCAAATAATCAACCGTATCAAAGTCGCCTGTAAAATAAGCAGGGGCACCACAGCAGAGTTGTTTTTTAGGAATAATGGTGTCAATCTCTAACGTTTTTAAAATTTTCACCAAGGCATCACCAATGTTAGTGTAAGCATAATTTCCCATGCAGCCAATAAAAATAGCAACTTTCTTTTCACTTTTTTGTTCAACGGGTGAAAATTTTAAGTTTTCTGGATATTTGTTTAAAAAAGAGACAGAGTCAGCAAAGGGCAAAGCTCTGTCTTTTTTAACAATAGGTAATGAAAATCGTGGTGTTGCACTTTGGTTTTCGTGGTTAATTTTAAGTCCACATGTTTGAAAAACATAGCCTAGTTTAGACATAAAATCCATAACTTTTCTATGTCTTAATAGAAAGAAAAAGAGTCTTTTATACCAAGCAATACCATATTTTTTTGCAATATCGGCTCTTACTTGCTCAATTATAATATCTGTTGGCAAACTGTTAGGGCAGACTTCTACGCAATTGGTACATAAAAAACAGCTTTCAAAAATATCTTTAGCTGTTAAATCCAGCTCTAGCTCATCTCTTTTATACGCTCCAAGTAGGTCTATAAATCCTCTAGGAGAGGTAGCTTCATCTTGATTTATATTAAAAATTGTACAAACGGGCTTACATTTACCGCACTTTATACAGTCATCACTTATTTTGGTGTAATCAAATTTTTCCATCTATATTGTTTTACTAAACCTTCGTTTGTTTTCAGGAACTTTTTTTAAGTATGCATCAAAAGGCATACAAATATTTCGTATAAGCATTGTTCCTGTTTGGCTAACCGTAATTTTATCGTCTGAAATTGAAATTAACTGGGCTTCTTTAAACTCATCTAATTCTTTTAAGTCATCTTTAAAATAAGCATTAAAATCAATGTTAAATGTTGACTCTACTCGAGGAATATTTAAAGAGAAGTTACTCATAAGCTCCATTATAACTGCTTGTCTAATTTGGTCATCTAAACTTAACGCGTACCCTTTAAATACAGGTAAATGCCCACTATCGACCGCATCTTCATACTCTTTTAAATCTTTAAGGTTTTGCACATAATAATCAACGCCATTTCCAATAGATGTAACTCCAATTCCAATTAAATCAGCTCCCCCTTTAGTGGTATAGCCTTGAAAGTTTCGGTGCAGTTCACCTTTTTGGATGGCTTTAAAAAGTTCATCTTCAGGTTTAGCAAAATGGTCCATTCCTACCATTTTGTAACCATTTTGAGTAAAGAACTCAATAGTTTGTTTTAAGATTTCTAGTTTTTCACTAGGAGGTGCAAAGGTTGTTTCATCGAACTTTCTCATGGTTTTCATAAGCCATGGAACGTGTGCATAGTTAAAAACTGCTAGTCTATCAGGGTTTAGCGTAATAACTTTTTCTAAAGTCTCCTTAAATGTTTCTTTGGTTTGAAAAGGAAGACCATAGATTAAATCAATATTTACAGAAGTTATTCCTGCTTCTCGTGCAATTTGCATTACATTTTGGGTAGTTTCAAAAGGTTGAATACGGTGAATCTCTTTTTGAACTTTCTCATTTATATCTTGAACTCCAAAGCTTAAACGGTTACAGCCGCCTTTTTTTAGAACATCCATATGCTCTTTAGTAAAATAACGAGGATCAACTTCACATGAGATTTCAGCATCATCACTAAAATTTGGGAAAGTTTGTTTAATAAGATCTATTACCTCACCTAATTGTTCGGCACTTAAATAAGTAGGTGTTCCTCCACCAAAGTGCATTTGAGTGACAACTCTGTTCGTATCTAAACGTTCTTTTAAAAGAATCAACTCTTTTTTAAGATACTCTAAATATTTAACTTTTTTATCCTCTTTTGAAGTAAAAATAACGTTGCAACCACAAAAATAACAAGCACTTCGGCAAAAAGGAATATGAATGTATAAAGATATTGCTCGTGAAGAGTCTTGAGCTTTGAAAAAATCAATTAAATTCTCTTCGTTAAACTTTTCCGTAAACATAGGTGCTGTTGGATATGAAGTATATCTGGGACCTGGTTTTGAATATTTTTCATATTGTTTAAAATCAATCATTTCGTTTTCCATCTAACCAAACCATAATTCCTTTTTGAGCATGAAGCCTGTTTTCGGCTTCTTCAAAAACTCTGCTTTGAGAACCTTCAAATACGCTTTCGCTTACTTCATAACCTCTGTAAGCTGGTAAGCAGTGTAAAAATATTGCATCTTTTGAAGCAAGGCTCATCATTGAATCATCAACAATATAGCCTTTAAACTCTTTTATTTTATTCTCTTTTTGATCTTCTTGCCCCATAGAAATCCATGTATCAGTTGTTACTACGGTTGCGTTTTTAACAGCTTCTTTTGGGTCATTCCCTACACTTATTTTTGCTCCTGAAATTTTTGCAAATTCCAGTGCTTTTTGTAAAAACTTAGGATTAACTTCACACCCTTTAGGCGTTGCAATTCTTAATTCAAATCCCATTTTAGAAGCTAACATCAGCCATGAGTGGGCTAAATTATTTCCATCACCTATATAAGCTGCAATTAAATTTTCAGTTTTTTCTGCTTCCATTATGGTTAAATAATCAGCAATTAATTGAACGGGATGAAAATCATCGGTTAGTCCATTAATAACAGGAACTTGTGAATGTTTTGTAAACTCTTCAAGTTTTGCGTGTTCAAATGTTCTAATCATTACCATATCTACCATTCTAGTAATAACTCTGCTTGTGTCATTCATAGGCTCACCTCGTCCTAATTGAATGTCATTTGAAGATAAAAACAACCCAATACCGCCTAATTGATAAATGCCCGCCTCAAAGCTTACACGTGTTCTTGTGCTGCTTTTTTCAAATATCATTCCTAAAACTTGTTTGGGCATATAATCTTTGTAGACCTTATTTTTAGTCTCTGTTTTTATCTTCAAAGAGAGTTCGAGAATTTCTAATAATTCTTCTTTGGTGAAATCTGCTAATGTAAGAAAATGTTTCATTTGTACTTCCTTGAATTTAATAAAAGAGATAATTCTACATCAAAAGCCTTTATTTACTTCTTAATGTTTTTTTAAATTAAAATAAAGCTATTTATTTAATCCAAATTGGATAAAATGCCATTAAATTAAAGGAACACAATGTTGCAACAAAGTTATTTAAAGAGTTATTTTTACTACACCGCACTTTTTGTTATTATCATTGCTGGATTAAAAGTTGCCAGTGAGATTGTAATTATATTACTGTTATCTATTTTTATCTCCTCTTTACTCTCCGCTTTTTTAGTATATTTAACGAAGAAAAGATTTCCAAAATTTATCTCTTACTCCTTATTGGGCTTCTTGTTTTTTCTTTTTTCTTTTTTAATTACTTATTTAGTCAATACTTCTTTAGCCAATTTTGTAAATTCTCTACCTATATATGAAGAGAAAATTAAACAATTAACGCTTTTTGTTTTCTCGCAGTTGGAAAGTTACAATATACATATTAATAAAGATGAAATAATTAAGCTGTTAGATTTTAATTATTTGTTTACTTTTAGCAAGGATATTATCAGCAATTTAGGAGTAATTCTTTCAAAATTACTGTTAGTTACCATTGGAGTGGCTTTTATTCTTTCAGAAACCAAACTTTTTAATAAAAAACTCAAACTTATTTTTAAACAAGACAGAAAAAAAATGTTAAGTTTTAATCTTTTTTCAAACAACTTGCAAAAATATTTTGCTGTTAAAACATTTACAAGTTTTTTAACAGGTTTATTAATATATATTGTATTGTTATTTTTTGGAATACAATACGCACTTCTTTGGGCATTTATAGCCTTCTTATTTAACTTTATTCCTGTGGTGGGTTCAATCGTTGCAGCTGTTCCAGCTGTTATAGTTTCTTTGGTTACTAATGATATTCAAAGTACACTTTGGTTAATTATTATTTATATTATTATTAATATTTCCATTAGTAATGTACTTGAACCAAAGTTTATGGGAACACGTTTAAATCTCTCTCCTATGGTTATCTTTTTCTCACTTATTTTTTGGGGTTGGGTCTTAGGAATTGTGGGAATGTTTCTAGCAGTTCCTATTACAATGACCATTAAAATCGCATTTGAATCGTCTGAAAACACCAAATGGATAGGGCTGCTTTTAAGTAATATTTCTAAAGAAAAAAGAGCTGTTTAATTTTATTATTATTGAATGCTTTAGCGTCACTTCTTCCTTTTCTATGACACTTTAGTGTCAAAATAAATTATTATTTATTAAGTAGGAATCGCATAGAATTCCACTTAATTAAAGGAAGGTGAATGCTAAAAAAAGTTTTAAAAAGAAATGGTTTTAATGAAGAATTTGAATCATACAAAATTGAAGATGCTATTAAAAAAGCATTCAAAAGTGAAAATGTCAATTACGACAATGAAGTTTTTTTTAAAGTTATAGAAAAAGTAAAAAGCAAACGCGTAGTAGCCGTTGAAGATATTCAAGATATTATTGAAAAAGAGCTTTATAAAAGTAGATATTTTGAAGTTATGAAATCTTTTATGCTGTATAGAAATATGCATAAAATGCAACGAGAACATGTTTTAGGTTTAAACGAAGACACTACTTACATTAACTCCACGCAAACTATTCAAGAGTACATTAATGGAAGCGATTGGAGAATTAAAGCCAACTCAAATACAGGTTATTCTCACGCAGGATTAATTAACAACAGCGCAGGAAAAGTTATTGCCAATTATTGGCTAGATAAAATTTACTCAAAAGAAGAGGGATATGCCCATAGAAATGGGGATTATCATATCCATGATTTAGACTGTTTAAGCGGATATTGTGCAGGGTGGAGTTTAAGAGTATTGCTAGATGAAGGTTTTAATGGAGTTCGAGGTCGAGTTGAATCAAGAGCACCTAATCATTTTAGAGAAGCTTTAGGTCAAATGGCAAATTTCTTAGGAATCTTACAAAGTGAGTGGGCAGGAGCACAAGCGTTTAGCAGTTTTGACACCTACTTATCGCCGTATGTATTTAAAGACCAACTCGATTACAAAGAGATTAAAAAAGCAGTTAAAAGCTTTGTCTATAATTTAAATGTTCCTGCACGTTGGGGACAAAGCCCATTTACCAATATTACAATTGACTGGACAGTGCCTTTAGATTTAAAAGATCAAACACCCACACGAAACACTGAACACTTATTTAAACATGTTAACGATGAAACACTTTTAGCACTAGCAAAAGAGAGAGGTTGTCACTCTTTAGAAGAGTTAACTTATAAAAACTTTCAAAAAGAGATGAATTTAATCAACAAAGCCTATTATGAAGTAATGACAGAAGGCGACAGAACAGGGCAACCATTCACCTTTCCAATTCCTACGGTTAACATTACAGAAGATTTTGACTGGTACGGTGAAAATACCGATATTTTATTTGAAAATACAGCAAAAATAGGAAGTTCTTACTTTCAAAATTTTATTGGAAGCCAATACACTAAAGATGAAAATGGCAACTTAATTATCAATGAAGAAGCCTATAAACCGGGTCATGTAAGAAGTATGTGTTGCAGGTTGCAACTTGACTTAAGAGAGCTATTAAAGCGTGGTGGGGGTCTTTTTGGAAGTGCTGAAATGACGGGAAGTATTGGTGTAGTTACTATCAATATGGCTCGTTTAGGATATTTGTATAAAAATGACAAAGAATCACTTTACGAACGACTTGAAGTCTTAATGGATTTGGCAAAATCTACTTTGGAAAAAAAGAGAGTTTTTGTGCAAGATATGTATGAAAGAGGGCTTTATCCTTATACAAAGCGTTATTTACATGGTTTTAACAACCATTTTTCTACCATTGGAATAAACGGTGTAAATGAAATGCTTAGAAATTTTAGTGAAGATACTTTTACTATGACCGATGATTATGGAAAAGAGTTTGCACTGGAAATACTTGATTTTATGCGTTCTAAAATGATTGAGTATCAAGAAGAGACAGGCAATTTGTATAATCTTGAAGCAACTCCTGCTGAGGGAACGACTTATCGTTTTGCTAAAGAGGATAAAAAAAGATACAAAGATATTTTACAAGCAGGAATGGGAGAGAATATTTATTATACTAACTCTTCTCAAATTCCAGTTGATTTTACCGATGACCCCTTTGAAGCATTGAGTTTACAAGACGATTTACAATGTAAATATACAGGAGGTACGGTTCTTCATTTATATATGAAAGAGAGAATTAGTTCTGTTGAGGCGTGTAGAAAATTAGTACAAAAAGTAATTTCTAATTATAAATTACCATACATTACTATAACGCCACTTTTTTCAGTATGTGAAATACACGGATATATTGTAGGTGAGCATGAGTTTTGTCCTAAATGTGATGATGCTTTACTTAAGAAATTAAAATAAAAGGAGAATTAAAATGTCAAAAAATGAGACTTTACTAAGAACTGTTCAAGAAGAAAGAACGAAGTGTATAGTATACACAAGAGTAATGGGGTATCACAGACCGGTTGAGAGTTTTAACATTGGTAAAAAAGGTGAGCATAATCAACGAAAGGAATTTGTTGAACAAAAAAATTGTTTATGATATAACGAAGTTTACAACCACCGATTTTAAAGACCATCTGTCTTGTATAGTTTGGTTTATTAGTTGTAATATGAGATGTACATATTGTTACAACAGCGATATTGTATTAAGTAAAAAAGCAAAACACTCTTTTGAAGATGTGCTTGTTTTTTTACAAACCCGCATCAATTTACTTGATGCGGTTGTTTTAAGTGGTGGTGAAGCCACCTTACAAGATTTAATTTTATATGCCACACATATTAAAGAATTAGGATTTAAAGTTAAGTTAGATACCAATGGCTCAAATACAAAACTCATAAAAGAGCTTGTAGAAAAAGAGCTTGTTGATTATATTGCCTTAGATTTTAAAGCTACCCAAAACAAATTTGAATTTATTACAAAAACCGAACACTACGATGACTTTTTTGCTACTTTAGAGTTTTTGGTTCAAGCTGATTTCCCTTTTGAAGTACGCACAACCTTACATGCAAATTTATTAAATGAAAATGATATTAATAGTATGATTAAAAAACTAAAAGAAGTAGGGTATAAAAACAGTTTTTATATTCAAAACTTTCTCTATACCCCTGATAATTTAGGAAAAATTAAAGAACCCACGGCTGTTTTCGATGAGAAAAAACTAAGCCAAGAGTTAAATGTTGTTTTTAGATAACATATAACCTTGTCCTGAAATATTTTCTATAAGTTCTTTCGATGTTTTAATTCTTAATCTTTTAATAAACGTACGAATTCTCTCTGGAGTTACCGTATCTTGATTTGCCCATAATACATTTTTGATTTTTTCTAGCGTTACAATTGATTTTTGGTTGTCCATTAATAAAGAGAAAAATTCTCGTTCTCTTTGAGTTAATTTAATTAGACCCTCTTTGAAATAAAGCGTTTTATTGTTTTTATCGTAAGAGTAGTTCTCGGTAATTTTTACCGTTTTCATATTTTTAAGACTTTTTGCAATTGAAGTAATGTAACTTAGAACTTCATCTGTGTCAAATGGCTTAATAAAATATTTATTAACTCCAATATCTATTGCTTTTAATAGTTTTTCTTTTTCACTAAAAGCACTTAAAACAATAATATGAATATTTGGTTTAAGTTTTTTTAACTCTTTTGCCATATCCAAACCATCCATATTGGGCATCATAATATCAGTAATAACAATATCAGGATTGATTTTTTTGAATTTTTTAATCCCCTCAACTCCGTCTTTAGCAACGGTTAAGCTTGTAAAAAACTCTGCGATAGCATCTTTTAGAAACTTAGACAGCTTGGTTTCATCTTCAACCAACAGTACTTTTAAATCTTTGAGACTTTTTAAATTTTGCATGGTGTTCTCCGTATAAAATGACACTTATTATACAAGAATGCAAAATTAAAACATTTGATGTTGGTTAAGATTTGTTCCAAATTGGTATTTTTATTGTAAAAATAGAACCTTCCTCATAATTACGAACTTCAATGGTGCCACTTAAACTTTTTTCAATAATTAGTTTTGACATAAAAAGTCCCAAACCAGTGCCACTACTTGTATGTTTAGTTGTAAAATAAGGTTCAAATATTTGTTCTATATGATCATTTGGTATGCCCAAAGCATTGTCTTTTACTTCAATAACTGCAAAATTGTCCTCTGTTTTGTAGGTTTTTATAATAATTTTTTTATGAGTAATTTTATTTTGATTAAAAGCATCATTGGCATTTTGAATTAAATTAATTAAAACTTGCGATAATTCATTGGAAATTCCCACCACTTTTAATTTTTCAAAATTAGTACGAATAGTGATTTTTTCACGAAGAATTAGTTTTTTTAAAATCTCTAGAGCTTCTGTAATGGATTCATTTAAAAAGAAAGGTTCACTTAATTTATTGGGTGCAAAAAAATTGGTAAAATCATCAATAGTTTTAGACATATTTTTAATGATAAATTTTCCCTCTTCATAATATTCAAGTACTTTTTCATTTTCACAACATTTTCTTGAAGTTTTATTGATATTAAAAAGAGTTAAGCTAAGCTCTGTTAAGGGTTGTCGCCATTGGTGAGCAATATTTGCAAGCATTTGTCCTAATGATGCCAGTCGTGATTGTAAAAACAAGATTTTTTGCTTCTCTTCATTTTTTTTAATCTCTTCAAGTACACGCTGTTCAAGTGTTGAATTAAGCTCTTGAAGTTGTCTGGTTTGTTCAAGCACACGCTGTTCAAGTGTTTCATTTAATGCGTTTAACTCTTTGTCTTTTTGTTCTAAATGCTTTGTTAGTTCCATCTCTTTAGTAACATCGTACCTTATGGCTATAAACTCTTCTATTTCATTGTTTTTATTTAAAATAGGGGTAATAGTAGTGTTTAAATAAACCGTTTTATTGTCTTTAGTTAAGTTTTTAACGGTTGATTTGTAGGGTTTTTTTTCTGTTTTTATGGTTTCCCACAATATTTTAAAAGTAGAGGAGGGAACTTCTGGATGTCGTATAATATTGTGATTAATCCCTAAAAGCTCCTCTTTGGTGTAACCAAATAAATTACAAAATTCATCATTAACAAAGGTGATTATGCCGTCAATATTTGTTTTAGAAACAATATTTGAATTTTCTATGGCTTCTTGATATTGATTTTGCATAAAGACCTCTTTCTTTTTGTATTTATTTTTGTGCTATTTTTTACTTAAAAGTTCACAAGCTTCCTTAGCATGATACGTAATAATAATATCCGCACCCGCTCGTTTAAAGCTCATTAAGGTTTCCATCATTACACGTTCATAATCAATAAGTCCTGCATTTCCTGCGTGTTTAAGCATGGCATATTCACCGCTTACATTATATACAGCTAAAGGAAGTTTGGTTTCATTTCTTATATCTCGTACAATATCTAAATACGAAAGTGCTGGTTTTACCATTAAAATATCTGCACCTTGTGCTTCATCTTCAAGCGATTCTTGTATGGCTTCAAGTCTGTTAGCTGGATCCATTTGATAACTTCTTCTGTCACCAAAACTAGGGGTGCTTTCTGCTACATCTCTAAAAGGACCATAGTATGCACTGGCAAACTTCGTTGAATATGCCATTAGAGGTAAGTTTTCAAAGCCATTTTCATCTAAGGTTTTTCGTAACGTTTCAATAATTCCGTCCATCATTCCACTAGGTGCAATTAAATCAGCACCAGCCCTTGCGTGAACTAATGCTTGTTGGGCTGAAATTTCTAAGGTTTTGTCATTATCTACGGTTTGTGTAATTGGGTCTAAAATTCCACAATGTCCGTGGTCTGTGTATTCGCAAAAGCATAAGTCAGTTGCTACAAACATTGTTGGAAACTCTTTTTTTATAGCTCTAATAGTTCGTGCAATAATACTTTCATTGCATAAACATTCACTTCCAATAGAGTCTTTAACCTCGGGAATAGCAAATAAAATAATAGAATTTAATCCAATAGTTTGTATATACGCACACTCTTTTAATATCTCATCCAAACTCATTTGAAATACCCCTGGCATTGAACCAACTTCAGTTTTAATGCCTTTTCCTTCTTTAACAAAAAGCGGATAAATAAAATCATTTTTACTTAACGTGGTCTCACGTACCAGCTCTCTTAAAGTTTCATTAATTCGTAATCTTCTAAATCTTTTAAACATTTTGTTTACCTTTATTGGATATAATCGCATATTTTATCAGTTTAAGGTTTAAATACATATGAATATAGAACAATCAAATTGTGCCAATTTACCTACAAAATA
>Ga0265294_10008507_pt1 | contig 11968 bp, 15 predicted proteins | sample MunlanPumphouse3_FD_192504 | JGI IMG/M metagenome (GOLD analysis project Ga0265294, IMG submission 192504) | Groundwater microbial communities from a municipal landfill in Southern Ontario, Canada - Pumphouse #3 | ecosystem: Environmental > Aquatic > Deep subsurface > Groundwater | place... | reverse complement strand
GCCCTTCAGGAGCTCATCGAGCAGGACGTCGGTGGTGTTCTTGGGTCTGGTCATTGGTTTTCCTTCTTGTTAGTCATAGATGACCAGTTACACAGTTATTTGTACACCCTCTGGTCCTGCATGATCGCTGCGCCTGACGCTGACGGGAATGCCTCGTAATAACACGGCACCTCCTGCCGTCACGTCGTCCGCCTCTGAAAAACCTCTATCGGCTGTTGCAAAAAATATCCCCGCAGCAACGGAAAGCCGCCGCGGGGATCGGTAGTAAGTCGTAAAAAAGAGCCACGGAATCGCGGCAGTTGAGACACGCCTCCGCGTTCTGGCTCCTCTTTTTTAGTATCCGCCCTTACGCTTCGTTTCGGGCAGCCCGGCGACCTTGCTGGCCTGCTTGGCCGGTCCGCGCGGGAAGTGTTCGTACAACGCCTTCGCGTCCACGCCAGGATCGTTCCAAAATTCCTTGAAGTGCTTGACCATCATGCGCTCGTTGGGCTGGTTACCGTTATTGTTGAAATACTCGTCGCGCAGGAAATTGATGATGTCCCAAGCACGCTCGGACAGATTAACCCCCTCGGCAGCGGCGATCACCTTGGCAACCTCTTCATTCCAGTCTTCCTGGTTTACCAGATAACCATTGTCATCGGCCTCGATGATCTCGCCGTTTACTTCATATGCCATTCAGCTTCTCCTTCTTACTCACCAGTTTTGGTTATTTTGTTTGACTAACAGGTTTTCAATCGCGATAAATGTTTTTGACCGCCTTGTGCGGAATGAACAATCCACAGCCCAGCATCCGGTTCGGTCCGAGCCCGCGCTGTTGCAGCTGCACCGAGTCCGCCGGACTGAGGTCCGCCACCATCAGACTACGCACGAAAATACGCCCGTCACTGCGCGCAATGTAATGAGATCTGCCGGACAGGATCTTCTTGAACCGTAGCCCCATGTCCTTGAGTTGCTGAATCGACCGGGTCAGAAAAGCCGCTTCGTCCTCGTCTTCGCTCGCCACAACGTAGCGGGAATATAGCGTAGTGATATCGCTGAGCAGGCGGACGCTGCCCGTGCCCACCTCCATGACATTCCCGGCAACATCCAGCTTCCTGCCACTTAGTTTGCGCGCATCCTCTATACGCCGCTTGGGTAGCCGCAGGGTGAGCTTCGCGCGGCGCGACAAAAATATCACATCAGCTTCTCCCTCGGGACGATACCAACCGTTGCCCGAATCCGCGCCGTGGATCAGATGCAGGCCCGCACCTTCCTCGTCCCGCAACCAGGGCAACTCGCGGCAAACCGCCTCGGACAGGGCCTCGGCATGATCGGCGGGAAGACAGCGGCAGTCGATCGCGAACGCCACGTCTACCACGTCGTCCGGCACCGTGAACTGCTCTTTGATCTCGTCCTCTTCCCAAAGCATGACTTTACCCCTTCTTCAGCCGGCCTCTCCCTTGCGCCGATTCGCCCAGTCCAGCATAACCTGCCCCCAGCGCGCGGCCGTGTCCCAGTCCAGATCCATGGTGGTGAAACGCTTGCCTTCCCGTATCCGCACCCGCAGCATGGGCAGACCGCCGGATTCGTATTCGACCTCCTGCAGCTCCACACTCTTGTTGAACGGCGCTGGGAACTGGTCGAGTCGCGTGACCTTATCTCCGCTCATCATCTCGCCCTCACCTCCGTAAATGCCGCCTCGAGCACGGCATCCCAATTCTCCGGGGTATCTGCAAAAGGCGGCGGCACATCCATGCTGAAGAACCGTTCACCACCTTGGCCGCGGGCCCGCACGACCTGTACCAGATCTTCGAAAGATTCCAGATCGTGATGCTGAATCAATATCTCGCTCAAATACAGCACTGCCGCCTCCTTTCCGTCCCGGCTCCCGCATGAGCAGGTCCGGCGTAACGCAACAAATGATGGCCACTCGGTTGTTGCAACGTTTCTTGCATTTCTCAGAGGTCAACCGCTACAACTGCGCACTCTTGCATCTGCGGAAACCATCATTGACACGCCAATAGCATACCAAATTACAGAGGATTCTAGAATGATCCCGCCTTCTCAAGATTTCGCTCGCCTTGCCATGACACCCGACCGGTATCGTGAAAAGCGAATTGCATTGTTTACCTCGACCTGCGCACCTCTGCTCATGGCAGAAGTATCTTACGACGTGCCGCACTTTATCCGCCGAGGAGACGCTATATAATAGCGCCGCCCCTCGGGCTGGCTGACAAATTATTGTGACGCATGATAAAGATTCAGAATCGGGAACGCATGGCAACATATCCCATTTGGGATATCTCACGAACCGAAAACCATCCCATCAGCAGAGTGTTACCAAAGTATTACCGGATTCTAAACTTTTGTGTCAGTTGGATACGGGAAGTCTGCGATTTCGCAGCAAGAATGGGTAGCGGGCGCCGCGAGGCGGTCGTTTTGTATGCACCCTAGGCAAGTTACAGGCCCAGCCCGCGCCGCAAGCCGTACGCTGAGGTCAAATCATTAGCAACGTGTGATTCCTGACAAGGAGAAATCGCCATGGCAAAAAAATCTCACGAAACGCCAATGCTCGATCAACTTGAAAGCGGGCCGTGGCCAAGCTTCGTGACGGGTCTGAAGCGACTTGCCAACGATGAAGGCAAGCCGTATGCGAGCATGATGAAGGATCTGCTGGGTCAGCTGGAAACCTCTTACAAGACCCGCAAAGGCTACTGGAAAGGCGGTACAGTTGGCGTTATCGGCTATGGCGGCGGCGTCATTCCCCGTTTCACCGAACTGAAGGACGAGAACGACAATCCCCTCTTCCCCGACGCAGCCGAATTCCACACCCTTCGCATCATGCCCGCCCCCGGCATGCACTACACCACCGACGTTCTTCGCAAGATGTGCGATGTCTGGGAGAAGTACGGTTCCGGCCTCATCGCCTTCCACGGCCAGTCCGGCGACATCATGTTCCAAGGCTGCACGACCGACAATGTGCAGCCTGCGTTCGACGAACTGAACGAGATGGGCTTCGACCTGGGTGGTGCCGGCCCTGCGGTGCGTACCGCCATGTCCTGCGTCGGTCACGCCCGTTGCGAGCACTCCTGCTACGACGAGCAGCGCGCGCACCGCGCCCTGGTGAACCGCTTCCTGGACGACATGCATCGTCCGGCTCTGCCCTACAAGTTCAAGTTCAAGTTTTCGGGCTGCGCCAACGACTGCATGAACTCCATTCAGCGCGCCGACATGGCCGTGATCGGCACTTGGCGCGACGATATGCAGGTCGATCAGAACGAGGTCAAGGCCTTCGTTGCGAAAAAGGGCCGCAAGTACGTGATCGACAACATCATCACCCGCTGCCCGACCCAGGCGCTGTCCTTGAACGACGACGACACCCTGGCGGTTGACAACAAGAACTGCGTGCGCTGCATGCACTGCATCAACGTGATGACCAAGGCCCTGTCTCCGGGCAAAGACCGCGGCGTCACCATCCTGGTGGGCGGCAAGCGAACCCTGAAGATCGGCGACCTGATGGGCACCGTGGTCGTTCCGTTCATGAAGCTCGAAACCGACGAAGACTTCGAGCAACTGGAAGAACTGGCCCAGAACATTATCGACTTCTTCGCCGAGAACGCGCTGGAGCACGAACGTACCGGCGAGATGATCGAGCGTATCGGTCTGGCCAACTTCCTGGAGGGCGTCGGCCTCGAGATTGATCCCAACATGGTCAATCACCCGCGGACCAACCCCTACGTTCGCATGGACGGCTGGGACGAAGAGGCCGCCAAGTGGAACGAGCGCAAGGCTGCAGGCTGAGCGAAACGTACGATCTTGGAAAGGATGGCCCGCCTGCGGGCGGGCCAGGATCGCTGAAAAGAATTACGAATTGGTTATCCGGAGGTAACAATGTCTCAACCGCGTATGCCCATCGAGAGCGGCGTGCCAGACGCCACCCCGTACATGCATCCGTTGTTCATCAAAAACTACGGCAAGTGGAAGTGGCACGATCGGCCGCGTCCGGGTGTGCTGCATCACGTCGCCGAGTCCGGCGATGAAATCTGGACCGTCCGTGCCGGCACCCAGCGCCAGATGGACGTCTACACCGTGCGCAAGCTGTGCGACATCGCCGATCAGTACGCCGAAGGCTTCGTCCGCTTCACCATCCGCAGCAACATCGAATTCATGGTGAGCTCCGAGGACAAGGTCCAGCCTCTGATCGACGCCCTGAACAAGGAAGGCTTCCCGGTCGGTGGCACGGGCAATTCCGTGTCCATGATCTCCCACACCCAGGGTTGGCTGCACTGCGACATCCCCGGCACCGACGCCTCCGGTGTGGTCAAGGCGTTGATGGACGAGCTGTACGACGAGTATGTCAACGAAGACATGCCCAACCGCGTGCGCATCACCACCTCCTGCTGCGAGATCAACTGCGGCGGCCAGGGCGACATCGCCATCAACGTCCAGCACACCAAGCCGCCCAAGATCAATCACGACCTGGTGGCGAACGTCTGCGAACGCCCCTCCGTCGTGGCGCGCTGCCCGGTGGCCGCCATCCGTCCGGCCCTGGTCAACGGCAAGCCCTCGCTGGAAGTGGATGAGAAGAAGTGCGTCTGCTGCGGTGCCTGCTTCCCGCCCTGTCCGCCCATGCAGATCAACGATCCTGAGCATTCCAAGATCGCCATCTGGGTCGGCGGCAAACACTCCAGCACACGCAGCAAGCCGACGTTCCACAAGCTCGTCGCTGCCGGCCTGCCCAACAACCCGCCGCGTTGGCCGGAGGTTGCCGAGGTGGTCAAGAAGATCCTCAAGGTCTACAAGGAGGACGCGAAGGATTGGGAGCGTATGAACGAGTGGATCGACCGCATCGGCTGGGCACGATTCTTCGAGCTGACCGGGCTGCCGTTCACCAAATATCACATCGACAACTGGCGCGGTTCGCGTAGCAGCTTGAACGCTTCCGCTCAAATCCGCTTCTAAGCAGAGCGAAAGACCGAGAGGTAAGAGTTCGATGAAGTTCAGCATCCTGGTTAACGAGGGTCCCTATACCCACCAGGCATCCGACTCGGCGTACCTGTTCGCCAAGGCTGCCCTGGAAAAGGGGCACGAGATCTTCCGCGTGTTCTTCTATCACGATGGCGTCAACAACGCGACGCGCTTCACCGCGCCGCCCCAGGACGATCGCAACGTCACCGCACGCTGGTCTCAGCTTGCTGCCGACCACAACATCGATCTCGTCGTCTGCGTTGCCGCGGCCCTGCGCCGCGGCATCCTCGACGAGAGCGAGGCCAAGCGGCAGGGCAAGGACGGCAACAATCTGGCTCCCGGCTTCCGCATTTCGGGGCTCGGCCAGCTTATCGAGGCAGGCATCCAGTCCGATCGGCTGGTAGTCTTCGGCGACTGATCCGCGAGGTTGACCATGACAGACGAAATGATGGAAGAAGGTACCGTCAAGAAGTTTCTGTACGTGAACCGCAAGGCGCCGTACGGAACCATCTATGCTCTGGAGTCACTGGAGGTAGTGCTCATCGCTGCCGCCTTCGAACAGGACGTGAGCCTGCTTTTCGTTGACGACGGCGTGTTTCAGCTCAAGAAGGGGCAGGATACGAAAGGCATCGAGCAGAAAAACTTCTCACCGACCTATCGTGCCCTCGAAGGTTACGATATCGAGAAGCTTTACGTGGAGAAGGAATCCATGGAGGCGCGAGGCCTCACCGAGGATGATCTCGTCGTCCCCGTCGAAGTGCTGACCCGTGAGCAGATTGGTGAACTCATGGACGGCATGGATGTCGTGCTGAGCTTCTAGGAGAACGATACGATGATGCTGCATATCGTTAACAAATCACCTTTCGAGCGTAACTCGCTGGATAGCTGCCTGCGGTTCGCTAAGGAAGGAAGCACGGTTCTGCTGATTGAGGATGGCATTTATGCCGCCCTTTCCGGCACCGCCGTCAGCGACAAGATGTCCCAGGCGCTGCAGAGTCGAAAGATTTACGTGCTCGGTCCCGACCTGCTGGCGCGTGGCATGCGCGCCGATCAGGTCATCGACGGCATCAAGGTGGTGGATTATCCCTGCTTCGTCGATCTGGTGGCCGAACACGACAACGTGCAGTCCTGGCTATGACGCCTGTCCCCCGCAATAACCGATAGGAGATACAACATGGCAATCGAAGTAAACGGCAAGACTCTTGAGACCGATGAGGAAGGCTATCTCGTTAACCTCAGCGACTGGGATGAGACTGTCGCGGCTGAACTCGCCAAGACCGAGAACGTCGAGTTGACCGACGCCCACTGGGAAGTGATCAACTTCCTGCGCGAGTACTACAACGAGTACCAGATCGCTCCGGCGGTGCGCGTATTGACCAAGGCGATCGGCAAGAAGCTCGGGCCGGACAAGGGCAACAGCAAGTACCTGTACGAGCTGTTCCCTTATGGTCCTGCCAAGCAGGCTTGCAAGATCGCCGGTCTGCCCAAGCCGACCGGTTGCATCTAATACACCGTTGTTTGCAGGGGGAGTTCGCTCCCCCTGCCCTTGATACCTTGCGGAGGGCTACGTACCAATGTCGCTACTGACGACAAGTTATGCACTCTTGTTCTATGTGGCAACGGCGATTTTCGTCGGCGGCCTGATCTATCGTATTAGCGTTTACGCCCGTACCCCCGCACCGCTAAAGATTCCTACGACACCCGCACCTACCACGACTGGCGGGGTCGCCATGCGCATGGCGCACGAAGTGGTTTTCTTTGAAAGTCTGTTCAAATCCAACAAGTGGATCTGGCTCTTCGGCTGGGTCTTCCATGTTTCGCTGTTGCTGGTGATACTGCGCCACATCCGCTATTTCCAGGAACCCGTCTGGTTCTGGGTCGCGCTGGTCCAGCCGTTCGGCATGTACGCCGGTTTTGCCATGGTCGGTGCACTCATTGCACTGTGGGCACGCCGTCTTTTCGTAGAACGCATTCGTTACATCACGCAACCGTCCGACCATCTGATGCTTGCCCTGCTCGTTGGCATCGGCATCAGCGGCCTGTCCATGAAATTCGTGTCGCATACCGATATCGTTGCGGTGAAGGCGTTCATGCTCGGTCTGATGTATTTCGATCTGCAGCCGCTGCCTGCGGACCCTAGCCTGCTCATTCATTTGGCCCTCGTCGCGATACTGATGATCGTCTTCCCCATCAGCAAACTGCTGCACGCGCCGGGCGTCTTCTTCAGTCCGACACGCAACCAGGCTGACAATGCCCGCGAGAAGCGCCACTTGGCGCCATGGGCGGCGAAGCTTGAGGTCGATAACACGGCGAACTGATTGCCGCATCGGGCACCTTTAGGTTGAGGAAAATAGCGTGGCTGATTTTCAAGTACCCGCAATAAGAGAGTATCCCGAAGTTCCTGTGATTCAGGAAGGAGCGATGGCGCACCTCAAGTCGTACGTGGCGGCGCCGAATCACCAGGAGCCGCTCGGCTTCCCGGGCGAGTTGGTCGAGAACTGGCAGGAAGCGGCCATCGCCAAGATGGGCGATCTGCTGAGCAGGTATCGTTCGCTGCGCGTTTATCTAGACGCCTGCGTGAAGTGCGGTTCCTGCACCGACAAATGCCATTACTTCATCGGCACCAACGATCCGAAGAACATGCCCGTGGCGCGCCAGGATCTCCTGCGCAGCGTCTATCGGCGTTACTTCACCTTCGCCGGCAAGTACTTCCCGAAACTGGTGGGTGCGCGCGACCTGACCAGGGAAGTACTGGATGAGTGGTACAACTATTACCATCAGTGTTCCCAGTGCCGCCGTTGTTCGGTGTTCTGCCCGTATGGCATCGATACTGCCGAAATCTCCATGGCGGCACGCGAGATCATGGACTCCGTAGGCCTCGGCCAGAAGTACACCAACGAGATCCTCGGCAAGGTCCACAAGATCGGCAACAACCTGGGCCTGCCCGGCCCTGCCCTCGCCGACACGCTTGAGGGTCTCGAAGAGGATATCGAAGCGGATACTGGCGTGAAGGTCCGCCTGCCCCTGGACGAAGAAGGCGCCGAGGTACTGCTCGTAACGCCCTCCGCGGATTTCTTCGCGGAGCCGCACGTGGACGGCCTGATCGGATACGCCAAGGTGTTCCATGCCGCCGGCATCCGCTGGACGCTGTCGTCGAAGGCCTCAGAAGCCGGCAACTTCGGCATGTTCATCGGCAGCTACGAGAATATGCGCCGTGCCGCGCTGCGCATTCGCGAGGCGGCCCTGGACCTGGGCGTGAAGCGCATCGTCGTGGGTGAATGCGGCCATGCCTGGCGCGTCGCCTATGCCTTCTGGAACACCCTCACGGGTGTAGGCCATGGTGCTGACGAAAACGATAAGTTCGCCCAACTGCTGCAGAAGCAGCTCGACCCGCGCTATCCGGCGCCGCAGCATATTTGCGAGTTCACCTATGACCTCATCAAGCAGGGTGCGCTGAAGTTCGATAAATCGGCAAACGATCACATGAAGGTGACGTTCCATGACTCCTGCAACGTGGCGCGCGCAACCCGCATGGGCAATACGCCTGGCGGACAGTTTGTGATTCCGCGCGAGGTCATCAAAGCAGTCTGCAACCATTATTATGACATGCCGCCTGAAACGATCCATGAGAGCACGTTCTGCTGCGGAGGCGGCGGTGGTCTGCTGACCGACGAGCTCATGGAAGTCCGGGTCAAGGGCGCGTTGCCACGTATGGAAGCGCTCAAGCAAGTGATCGAAGAGCACGGCGTTACGCACATGGCCGCCATTTGCGCCATCTGCAAGAGCCAGTTCACGAAGGTGCTGCCCTATTACGGCTTGGGGATGGACATGATCGTCAGCGTCCATCAACTGGTCAGCAATGCGATCCAACTGGGGTCCAGCGATTAATTAGAAGCAGTGGTAACTCTGCGTTCCGTGCTTGGTACACGCGCGGGCGAGTCGGTCGGGGAGAGACTCTCGGGCCCGAACCGGGGACGCAACCTAAGCATTAGGAGATGAACGAATGGCAACGTCCAAAGAAGAGATGACGCAGCAAAACCTGACCTTCCGTCGCTTTAAGGACGGCGACAGCAAACATCGTCCCTGGCAGGAGGAGATTTTCAAGGCGGGCTGGTCGCACAAGTGCCCGACCTACGTATTGCGGACGCCGCCGTGCCAGGGTAGCTGCCCCTCCGGTCACGATATCCGCGGTTGGATGGACATCCTGCGCGGGATCGAAAAGCCGACCGACGGAATGAGCTGGCAGGAATACGCCTTCCAGCGTATGGTCGACGCCAATCCGTTCCCGGCCGTGATGGGCCGCGTGTGTCCCGCCCCGTGCGAAGATGGCTGCAATCGCAACCAGGTCGAAGACCATGTCGGCATCAACTCCGTCGAGCACTTCATCGGCGATTACGCCATTCAGCACGGCCTGAAGCTGCCTGCTGCGGGTCCCGACACCGGCAAGAAGGTGGCGATCATCGGCGGCGGCCCTGCCGGGCTCTCCTGCGCTTATCAACTGCGCCGCATGGGCCATGCCGTCACCGTTTTCGACGACCATGCCGAGTTGGGCGGCTTCATGCGCTACGGCATTCCCGGATACCGTACCCCGCGCGACATGCTGGATGCGGAAATCAAGCGCATTCTTGACCTGGGCGTCGAAACGCGCATGAACACCCGGGTCGGCCGTGACATCAGCATCGACGACCTCAACAAAGAGTTCGACGCCGTGTTCTGGGCTATCGGCACCCACAGCGGCCGCGGTCTGCCGGTTCCCGGCGCGGACGCCCCGAACTGCATCAGCGGCATCGACTTCCTGCGCGCCTTCAATGAGGGGCGGCTGCAGTACGTGACCGGCAAAGTCATCGTTGTGGGTGGTGGAGACACCTCCATCGACGTTGCCTCCGTCGCGCGTCGCCTCGGCCATATCACGAACATTGCCGAGAAGGATCGCCCGGAGAATGTCGTTTTCGGTCATACCGCGCACGATGTCGCCTCCACCGCGGTGCGTGAAGGTGCCGACGTGACACTGACCTCGCTGTTCCCCATCGAGCAGATGACCGCCGCCGAACGGGAGCGCGAAGACGCCCTGCATGAAGGCGTAAAAATCCGCGGCAGCGTGATGCCCATCGAAGTCATCAAGGACGCGAGCGGGCGCGCCACCGGCCTGCGCATGGCCGAATGCGATATGGTGAAGGGTGCTCCGGTTGCCCGGCCCGGCACGGAATTCGTTCTGGAGGCCGACCTGATCGTGTCCGCCATCGGTCAAAAGGGCAACATGGAGGGCTTGGAGCAACTCGACAACGGCAAGGGCTTCATCAATGCCGACCGGCACTTCCAGATTCCCAACATGCCGGGGCATTTCGTCGGTGGCGATATCGTGCGTCCTCACCTGCTCACCACCGCGATCGGCCACGGCTGGGTCGCCGCCAACAGCATCGACCAATATTTGAAGCGCCAGACGGCAGCAAAGCTGCCCAAGGTCAACGTACATCACTTCGACCTGCTCAATAAGCTGCGTGAGATGGGGCTGGAGCCGGAAGAGGCGCCGCACGATAACGTGCGTGGTACGTCCGAGGCCAAGTTTGCGGTACACAATTTCGAGGACCGCTCCGCACACGAGATCATCCCGGCGGATCAGCTATTCCTGGGACACTTCTCCTTCACGCCGCGCAACAGGCGCGAGGAATTGAAGGTCGACGCGGATTCGGTCATCGGTAACTTCCAGGAACGGCTCAAGGCGCTGAGCGAAAAGGAAGTGATAGCCGAAGCCAAGCGTTGCATGAGTTGCGGAATGTGTTTCGAGTGCGATAACTGCGTCATCTACTGCCCGCAGCAGGCGGTCAAAAAGACGCCGAAATCGCAGTACGCGCCCGGACGCTACGTATACACGGATTACTCAAGGTGCATCGGTTGCCACATCTGCAGTGAAGTCTGTCCCACCGGTTACATCCAGATGGGTCTGGGAGAGTAGTAGGAGTAAACATGATCCGGCTCGCAAGCATAGCGCGCCTCTCTTCCCTCGCGTTGGCGGCGGTGCTGCTCTTCAGCACCGCCGCCAACGCGGAAGAAAGTCGCGTTCCCCTTCCGGCACTACCGAAGGCAAAAGGTGAACAGTGCGTCGAGGATACCGATTTCATGCGGCGCAACCACATGGATCTCCTCAAGCACCAGCGTGATGAGACCATGCATAAGGGCATACGCACCACCAAGCATAGTCTGTCCGAGTGCATCAACTGTCACGTGACTCCCGGGCCGGACAGCCAGCCTGTCCGCATCGACAGCCGCGACCATTTCTGCAATAGCTGTCACAGCTATGCGGGTATCACGATCGACTGCTTCCAATGCCACAACAGCCAGCCCACCGGCGATGCCCGCTTTCATCCGCTGGTGAGCGACAAGATGCGGATGGCGAAGGAAGCACACACGGCCGTGCATTCCGCCGAAATGCTGAATCAGATGGTCAAGGCCCAAGCTGGGGAAGGTGAAGCACGATGAGCCAGCAGTTGGACAACAACGATTCCATGACAGCCGATCTGTCCCGGCGGCGTTTCCTGGGCGCCGCTGCCGGTGTTGCCGTTGCTCCCGGCGTCATTCTGGTCGGGGTCGCCGGAGCCAAACCGGCCGATGAGCCCGCATCCAGTGCCGTGCGCTGGGGCATGCTTATCGATACCACCAAGTGCGCCACCGGATGCGATGCGTGCGTGAGAGCATGCAACCAGGAGAACGGGCTGGAAGGGCATGGCCGTCCTGCCACCGATGCCCAGTGGATCCGCAAGGTGGAACTGCGCGACAAGAGCACGGGCCTGCAGCAATCTCTGCCGGTAATGTGTCAGCATTGCGAGAGCCCGCCCTGCGTGGACGTCTGCCCCACCGGCGCGTCGTTCAAGCGTGTTGACGGAATCGTCCTGGTGGACCGCCACATCTGCATCGGATGCCGCTACTGCATGATGGCCTGCCCGTACAAGGCGCGCTCTTTCGTCCACGAGGATCTGGAAAACCAGAAACCGCATGCGCCGCGCGGCAAGGGCTGCGTCGAAGC